>JACCDT010103808.1_pt1 | contig 52917 bp, 77 predicted proteins | sample 7446291 | NCBI WGS metagenome assembly JACCDT01 (sample SAMN15323446, study PRJNA562643) | freshwater metagenome | isolation source: river surface water | place: USA:Blue River Watershed | collected 2017-08-17
AGCCACCGGCAGCCACCGGGATGAGCGGCGCGGCAAAGGCGGGCGTGGCCTTTCTCGCGGCGGGCGCGATCGGCGGCGGGGCCTACATTTTCCGCAAGCAACTCGGCATCGAATCGTTCTTTCGCAAGCTCGCTGGCAAGCGATAAACGATAGAGCTAGACAATCACGATCGATTCGTGCCAAACTTTCTTTTACGCGCTGCGAAGGCGCTCTATTCACTGAGTTCGAGAGGAAAACATGGCGATCGACAACGCGGCGATGAACCTGAACAGCGACAGCGAGTGCCCGGACGGGACGTGCCCGCTCAAGCAGCCGAGCTCCGGCAGCGGGTACAAGGTCAGCGAGAGCGGCGGAGAGTGCCGCGTGTGCGGCGGCGGTCGCAAGCGAAGGCTCGCGCCCGGGTCGTCGACCGTCATGCAAGGCCGCGGCGGATCTCGTGGCCCGCGTGATGACATCAAGAGTGGTCCGCTCAAGATCGGTCAGCCGTCGGCAGTGCCTACGTCGTCAAGCGTGCCCGCGCAGTCGCCCGAGGTGCCGACGTCGGTCGTAGTCCCTTCGCGCAACGATGCGCCGACGACGGGCAGCATGGTTCCGGTCAAGCCGCAGCCGCAGCTTCCCCCGACATCCGTCGTGGTGACGCCCCAGACGCAGCCGTCCGTCTCGCCCCGTCTCGCGACTGTTCTGGCGGGGATCGGTGGCGGCGCGATCAACCGTGGCATGATCCGTCGCCCCGGTGCGAACACTGCGGACGGTGGGCCGCTCAAGACGTCGCAGTCCGACGTTCAGCCGTCGCCGATGAGCGACACCGTGATCCGTCCCGCGACGACGCTCTCCGTGCCCGGTATCACTGCCGGTCGCGGCAATGGCCCGCGCATCAACCTGCCCGAGCAGAAGAGCGTCCCCGTGACGCCTCCGCCCGCGCCGACCAGCACCGTCGTGACGCCGAAGCAGCAGCCCGAGAAGGCGCCGCTCGTGCTCCAGCCGATCGTGCCCCTCCAGCCGCCTCCTCCCGACTACTGCTCGGACCCGAGGTTCGCAGGCACCGAACTCTGCCAGCGTCGCGGCGACGGAACGTTTCCCGCGCTCTCCCCGACGTGTGTCACGACCCTCCTCGCGCTCGGGTCGCTCGATGCGCTGCGCCAGCATGAGCTCTGCGGCCCCGAAGTGAGCGCTCTCCTCGCGGCCGGTGTTCTCCCGACGATCGGCACGCCCCCGAAGGCGCCCGCTGACGCCGCGACGACCACTGACGCGAAGGGGATGCCGATCGACGTTCCCGGCGCAGTGAAGATCGTGGCTCCCGGTGGGGCTCCCGTGTCGGTGAACGGAGAGAAATGCCTCGCCGCGTTCCTCCGGCTCAACCCCGTCGTGCAGCAGCGGATCGTGGGGCTGTTCGCGCAGTACCCGCAGGCCCGCGCGGTCCACGGCGAACTCGCTCGCGGCGTGATGGATGCTCCTCCCACGTTCGTGAACTGGTTCCGCAGCGCGTTCTCGACCGGCTCTCCCGAGGCGTCGGCGTTCTGCGCTGCCGTGGCGAGCGCGATGCAGGGCGTGATCCCCGCTGGCGCACCGCGTGGTGCTTCGCCTCTCGGCTACGCCGAAGACAAGACGTCCCTCGAAGCGTGCCTCGCGTACCTCGAACCGCTCCCCGACACGGTGACGCTGCCCGCTCTCCGGTCGATCGGTGGCGCTCCTGCGTGGTTCGGACAAACGTTCGGCCATCTGAACGGCGCTCGTGATCTCGTCGCTGGCGTGCGACGTGTGTCGTCTCAGATGAGCTCCAGCGACCCGAACCGCTGGCAGGCGCTCGTCGGGTTCCTCCGTTCGCTCTGCGCGGCGGCGCGTGCGCAACAACAAGCGATGCGGAGCGGTTCGCAGAACAGCACGATCAAGTCTGCCATGCACCCGTTCCAGTCGGGCACCGCGTCGTTCAGGGGCGGAGGCTACCCGCTCAACATCGCGATCCCCTCGCGCACGGACGTCAAGCTCGCTACCCGCCCCGCTGGTGACGTTCCTGGCGCAGTGGCGCCCGGATGGGAGGGTGTTCAGTCGTTCACGGGGCAGTTCGGCGGCAACCAAGGAGGAGCGTTCGGGGCGACTCCGCAGGGCGGTCTCGGTCAGCCCGTGGCCCCTCCGACGCAGACTCAAGACGGTCTCTCGACGCAGCAGATCCTCGGTGGTATCGGCCAGATCGGGCAGACTGGACTCGGCTTTCTGAACCAGTACCTCGACCGTGAGTCGCGTGACCACCTCGCCGAGCTTCAGGCGAACGCGTCGTCGGCGAACGCGCGGATCGCGGCGAACGCGTCGGTCGAGATCGCTCGCATTCAGGCACAGGCGCAGCAGAACATCGCTGCTCTCGGGCAGAACCCGACGCAGCAGCAGGTCTCGAACGCGCTCAACTCCTCGATTCCGAGCGCTCCGCCGCCGAGCGCTCCGCCGCCGAGCGCTCCGCCGCCGAGCGCTCCGCCGCCGAGCGCTCCGCCTGAGCAGACGGGCATGAGCACGGGCGCAAAGGTCGGAATCGGCGTCGCCGTCGCCGCGGTCGTTGCTGGCGGCGTGTACGTCGCCTCTAAGCGTCGCTGAGCGGCTCACGTATCCTTCTACGTAACACGCAGGAAAGGCATTCAAACGTGAGCTTCGATTCCACCGTCCAGAGCTTCGTGCTCACCCCGTTCCTCACCGCTACGAGCGGCGGTCGCAAGGTCTCGTCTTTCGCCGACGGAACCCCCGGAGCGCTCGCTTTCTTCTGGCAGGCTCCGACGCCTTCGGGCGCCGAAGAGGGCCGTGCGTACCTCGTTTCGACGCAGTCTCCGTTCGCGATCGAGCTGATTCAGCGTGCCGTCGGCACCACCGTCGACGGCAAGTTCGGCGACCTCACGCGCCGCGCGGTCATCGCCGACGCGAACGCTCACGGCGTTCCGTTCTCGCCCGAGGAACCCGCGCTGGCTCCGCTGATGTCTTACGCGCTCAATCGCGCGTTCTTCGGCGGCGTCGGCCGTGTCGCGCTGCCGGGGTCGGTCGTGTACCCCAACATCGTGACGGCGCAGCGCGCGAACGGTAACTCGACGCGCGTCGTCATCCGAGACATCGCGACTGGCCAGATCGTTTCGATGGTCCCCACGGTCATCAACGGTCATCAGGTTAGTATCCCTTCGACGGCGACGCAGCCTCCGCCTTCGACTTCGACGACGACCACGGAGTCACGTCCGCCCGTTACGCCGCAGCCCACTCCCACGACGGCCTACGGTCGTCTCGACGTGACGGTGCGCGCTCCGCCTGCGAGCGAGCTCCCTTCGGGCAGTCGATTCACTGGCTTTACTCCGTGGACGGCAAACGGTGGCAATCGTCTCATCGAACAGCAGGTTCGCGGCGAAGAGACGCACGCGGTGTTCGACGTGGCGGTCGCCGCTGGCGGCACGACGAACGTGCCCGTGGGCGGTCCGTTCACGATCGCTTCGGCGGACGGAACCCAGCGGCCCGCGACGTTTCAGGTCATCCTGCCTGTTCGTGACGGAGCGACCACTACCGCGGTGATCCAGATCCACGTCAACGGGTCTCAGGTTACCGCGGAGGTGGTGTCGCAGAACACCACGTCGTCAACTCCTGCGCAGCCGCAGGCTCAACCCGACGGCGCGCTGCCGGAGTCGCGTCCCGAGTCGGGTCTCTCTCCGTACGGCAACAACGCGCTCGGAAACGTTCCTGCCGCGCAGCCTCCTGTCGTTCAGCAGCCTCCCGCGCCGACGGGCATGAGCACCGCTGCGAAGGTCGGGATCGGCGCCGCTGTCGCCGTGCTCGTTGTCGGCGGCGTATACACGTTCCGCAAGGAACTCGGAATCTCGAAGTCGTAAGACAAGAAAGAACAAGGAATCGATCATGCCTACAGCAGCGAAGCGGAAGCGCAGCATCGCGCGGAAGTGCGCCGTCGGCGGAGCGAAGCTCCGTCTCCGAGCATCGCGACCGGCTCGCTCGCTTCGGTAGTGAGTACATCGAGGCGGCGCTAGCGGCGGCTGGGCGTAAGCTCATCATCGTGGACGAAGCGAACCACGACTTGATCCACGACGCAGTCGATGTGATGACGAGCCTCTGCGCGGGCCTGTACGGCCATCGTTCGGCGAAGAACAGGGCCAAACGCGCGCTCGAATCGATGCAGAAGGAATCGTGATGCGGCCGAACCAGCGCAAGCCGAAGGCGCCGAGACGTAACACGAAGGGCGATGCACGCGCAGTCGTCGCGCACGCTCACGTCGAGACGAACGCTGGCAAGCTGGCGATGCTCGACGCGCTGCTGGTGACCTATGGCGGCTATGTGCAATCGTGCATCGAGACGATGGTCTCGCTCCGCATCACGTCCGTGGACGTGAAGGACGCCGAATCGATGCACGGAACGTTCGGCCCGTCGACCATGACCAGCCAGTTGCAGAAGTGCGCGCGCCAGCAAGCCGTCGGCATCATGCAGTCGTGGGCCAACGGGCTCTACGAACGCATCCTGAGCGAGTACATCACCGCGCACAAGGCCGCGTACACCGACGACGAACTGCGGCAGTTGCGAACGATCGGCAAGTACATGATCCGCGAGCCGAGAGGCGGCAAGAGCCCGATCGAGCAGCGTCTCATCGACTTGTACTGGTCGTGGGTCTGGGGCGCAGAGGTGAGCGGCAAGCGCCCGTCGTTCGGCAACTCAGGCATGATGCTCAGCGAAATGTGCTGCGAGTACGGTGCCGCCGATGGAGCGAGCGGACTCGGCGGATGGTGGATCGCCGTGTCAACGCTCACGCCGTACAAGCGCGTATGCATCCCGCTGGCGCCGCACCCGAAGCTCGACGGCAAGACGAAGCTCGCGAAGACGGTTCTCGTCCGTAAGCGTCACGACGGCCGGTGGACGGTTCAGTTCACCGAGTACGTCGCCCCGATCGCGGAGCCGTCGCCCGATGCTCCGCGCGTAGGCGTGGACGTCGGCAAGCGCGAACTGCTGGTCACGTCGGACGATCGGCATTACGGCACCGCGTTCTCGCCCGCCTTTGATCGCCTCTGGAACGAGATCAAGGAGACGCGCCGTAACCGGCAACGGCAAGGCTTGCCGAAGAACTCCAAGCGTCTCGCCGCGATGGAGCAACGCCTCTCCGGCATGGTCAAGACGAACGTCGGTCGCGCTGTCAACGAGGTTATCCGCGACTACCCCGGTCACGTTTTCGTGCTGGAGGATCTCCGCCTCTGCGGCGTTCGCGGGAGCAAGCGTTTCGCGTACACCGAAGCCGCGCGATCGTTCAAACGCAAGGTGCCGACTATCTCATGCAACCCGGCGTACACGTCTCAAGAGTGTCCGTCGTGCTACTACGTTTCACGCCTCAACCGACGCGGCGGGCAGTTCCGTTGCATCGGTTGCGGTAGGATTTCGCACGCCGACTGCGTTGGCGGGATCGGTCTGGCTGGACGTTCCAGCGACAAACAGATCACTCTCGATACCAGTGTGGCCGAAGTGCGAGCGATTCTCCGAACGCGATACCTCGTCGCCCGAAGTGGCATTCCGCTTCGGTACGACGGGTCCAGTGCCGGAGGTCGTGTTTCTAGGAGCGCTACCGTTGCGCCCGATGCTCACTCCCGCGCTCGCCCGAAGGGGTCGCGCGGCAAAGCGTCAAACTCGCCCGCGGATACAAGTCCATGAGTGGGGAACGGTCTCTCGAAGCGGGAGCGATGGCATCTCGCACAGCCGCAGCCGAGTCGCGCAGCGCGCCGATGGATACGGTTATGCGTGGGCCGAAAAGAAGCCGACCCGTCAAATATTTCCGCGTAACCTATTGTCTGGATGTCGGCCGCGTGGTTGAATGCTGTTAGGTTCGTCGAAGCAAAGGAAACGATCATGCCTGAACGCAAGAAGTACGATAGCAAGGTCCGCCGCGTCTGCGCGAAGGGAGCCTCGAAGCTCCGCCTCAAGAGCAGCACGGACGCAGAACGTTCCGAGGGTGCAGCGGAGATCCTGTTCTGCCGCAACTACCGCCCTCGTGCTGGCGGGCTGTTTCTCACGAAGCAGGGCCGTCCGCGCAAGCCGACCGCGAAGAAGGCTACCAAGCGCAAGGCCGCGAAGAACGGCAGGAACGGTCTCAACGCGCGAGAGGCGTACGATGCCGGTCGCGATGAGGGATACAACGCAGCCGTCTACGGCGAGTTCGAGCCCGGTGCGTCGCGCGACGACATGATGTCCGAAGCGTACGAGATCGAATCGAACGCGCGGCAGTACGCTGGCCATCCGACGTACGAGATCGAGAGCGATGCGGCGTGGGATGCGTACGAACGAGGCGTCGGCGTGGGCATCAAGAAGGGGCTCGCCGAACGCTTTCCGACGCCACGTAAGACGAAGCGCGCGCGCTGACCGATGTCCCCTCTTCTCCTCACCTACGGCCGCGCACACGTTCGCCCCGCAGGCGAGGCGAGCGGGTCGCTGCAAACCGCGTGGCCGCTGTACCTCGCTCTCGCAACTGCTGCGGGCGGGGTCGGCGGCTACATTCTCGGGAGACGCTCGAAATGAACCCTCTTCTGCTCACGTACGGCACGTCTCGCTCTGTCGCTGCGGCGGGCTACGCGTCTCTCCCTGACTGCGAGGCGATGGCGGAGAATTACCGTCGTTCTGCGGAGATCGAAGCCCGTCGCAGCGAGCGTTACGCGGCGTATGCTATCTCATCCGTCATCGTCAGCGGAATCGGCGGCTACATGCTCGGACGAAAGGCGTCGAAATGAACCCTCTCCTGCTCACGTACGGAACCGTTCAAGAACCGCGATCGTTCGGATGGCTTGCGGCGGGCGATCCCATGCCTACGACTCTGGTCTTTCTCGCGGAGGAGCGCAGCGTGTTCGACGCCTCCGCGCCGACCTACGGACCCATCGCAGAGGCTTTCCGCAGTGCGACACTGCCCGCTGACGCTGGCGGAGGAGCATGGATCGGCCCCGGTCCGCGCGTGACTCGTACGGCGAAAATCGGAGAACGTTTCGGGACCTTTGCTGCTGGACTGTACCAGTGGCCTTCGCCTCCGTCGCAGAACACCGTCGACACACTCAAGAGTCGTCTGCAAGACGCCCTCGGGCACGTAACGAGCGGCTGGCAGCCGATCACCGTCGCGCCGTACAGCGAAGGCGTCAACGGAACGATGGCATGGTGGCAGTGCGCGGCTGCCGGCTCCGATTGCGCTCAAGTCACGCACACGAGAGACGACTTCGCGTTCCTCGCGGGGCGCCTCGACGCCGAAGAAAACCACGTCGGCCCGACCACCGCAGCCACGCACCCTACGACGCTCCTCGACGCGGCGAACAAAGCTGCCGACAGCAGCAAGAACGCCTTGATGTGGGCGGTCGGCGCGGCGGCTGTTATCGGGACTGGGTATGTCGGCGTCAAGTGGTACGAGACCTACTCGCGGAATCGATCGGAGAAGTAGCAGTGGCAGTCGTCGTTATCAAAGCGCAGGCGAGGTTCATCGGTACCGATCTTGGATCGCCCGACGCGCCTTCGTATGAAGAGGTCACGGCTGCTTTTCGTGAGGCGAGGCTCAGCGGAAACGAAGCCGATCGCGGCAACTGGATCGGCCCCGGTCCGCGCGTGACTCGTACGGGAACCGATGCAATCGTTGCCCGCGAGCAGACGATCACCGCCGCGTGGATCTATGGGTGGCCGACGGCAGGGCCGTGGCGCACCACCCCGCCCGTAGGAGGATTTGCGGACGAACTGGTGCGAAACGTCGGCGAACGTCTTAACGGCTCGCTCCCTTTCGTCCGTCTTACATGGACGGTATCGGCAGCGCAGTACGATGCCGCGGTGAACGGTCCGATCGATCAGTGGGCGTCTGGTGCAATCTCTCTTACGCAGACACGCCGAGAGCCGCAAGACGGAATCGCCGAGTCCCCGTGGGGACCGCCGCCGTCCGCGATCACGCCGCAGCCGCCGTCCGTACCCGCAACGACGCCCCCGGCGCAGAGTGGCATGAGCACGGGCGCAAAGGTCGCGATCGTCGGCGGCATCGCTGCCGCGGCAGCCGCCGCCTACTTCGCACTTCGCGAAAAGTAACGCTCGTCTGAATATCCAAGAAACCTACGTCGTCTCTCGCCATTTTGTCGTTGACCGTGTAGCGATCGATAGCGTAACGTTCGCTCATGGCGAAGATGAGCCTCTACCCGATGTCTCCGTTCGAGGTATACGTCGAAACGGAAGCACTCGTTCCCGGCAAGGACGGAGCGTCGGCGACGCTCAAGAACGCGTTCGACAAGCTGCTCACGGGCACGTTCGTCTTCGTGCAAGAAGACGGCGCGATCTACGCGAAGCCGAAGTCCGGCTCGTACGCGAGCGGCAACCGCATCGTGCTGATCGCATCGGGCTCAGGTGGGTTGACCGACGGGATCTTCTCGAACCTCGCTAGCGCAGTCGCCGTCGGTAACTGGGTCAGCAAGAGCGGAGCGGCCAATCAGGTCGTTCTCGCTGACGCCACCGACGCGACGCTCCCCGCGTTCGGCGTGGTCATCGACGTGATCGATACAACGACGTGCGTCGTGCGAGAGTTCGGAGATGCGGCGGGTGTCACAGGCGGCGGTGCATTCACCCCCGGCGCGACCGTATACCTCTCCGAGACCGCTGGCGCTGCGACGACCACTCCGCCTGCTACCGCGGGCTCGATCGTTCAGAAGATCGGCATCGCGAAGAACGCAACGGACGTCATCGTCGGGATCACGCCGTCGTTCAACGGCGGGTTCTACGCGCAGAACGGCGTGCCTGCGCAGCCTTCGATTTCGTTCGTGAACGACCCCGACTGCGGCTTCTATCGCTTCGGCGCGAACGCGATCGGTCTCTCGCTCGCAGGGTCGCTCTACGCGGGGTTCACGCCGACCGCGACGGCAATCTACCAGCAGGCATCGACTACGGGTACGCCGACCGCGTTCACGGTTCAGACCGCATCGCTGACCGGCGTCACTGCTGCCACGCCCGTCATCTCAGCACTGTTCAACCTCGGCCACACGGTGACGTGGGACGCTGGCGTCGGACCTATCGATCTCCAGCCCGAGATGTTCATCAGCGCGCCGACTTACACCGCTGCTGGCGGACCGCTGGTGATCGACAACGCGTTCACTTTCGCCATCGGTAATGCCCCCGTTCAGGGGCCGAACGTCGCGATCGGGAATCGATGGACGGGTGGGTTTTTCGTCAGTTCTTCCGTCGTCGGAGATTACGAGAATGCCCTGCTCTACAGCCGCTCGGTAGACGGTGGCGTGGGCGCGGCTGGCGTTGGCATTCGCAACGTGTATCGTCTGGCGAACGACGCAGGCAACTCGGTTAACGCCGGGTTCGTCGGTGCGAAGTTTTCGACTAGCGCAGCGGCGGCAGCATCGGACGGATCGGTCGAGATCGTTCCTGTATTCGCTGGCTCTGCGTTCTCTTCGACATCGGCTGGTCTCCGTGTCAGAGCTCTCGCCGCCTCTCTGGTCAACGGTATCGAGGTGCAGCCCGCCACCGCTGCCGCAGCCGTCACGACCGGCGGCGTCGTCACGCCTTACGGCTCCTCGGTTGACGTCTCCATCGCGATCGCCGCGAAGGGTACGGGGCGCACGATGCTCCGCAACGCGGCGAACACGATCACGGTGCTCGGCACTGAAGTTGTTGGCTCCGCGGGACAGTTCGGAGTCGTGGCGCAGTCGGCTTCTCCACCCGCAGGACTCTCGCCCATCACGGCATCCGCGCAGAGCGGCCGGGTGACGTTCACGGATAACGCGACGACGTTCGTGATCACGAACACCCTCGTCACCACGGACACGCAGGTCTACGTGAACGCCGAGTCTATCGACGCTGGCGTCTTCATTCAGACTGCCAGAGCCACGGCGGCGAACACCATCACGATCACCACGAGCGGCGTCACGCTCGGCCTCACGGTCACGTTCTTCCTCGTGAACCCCGCGACGTGATGAATAGCTCCGGCGCTTCTTTCGTACATAGCGCCGGAGGTTCGTCCATGTCGATTGATTCAGAAGCCTGTCCCGCCAACACAACTCCTCGCGCGGCCGAGGAAAAGCCTCTCGCAACCGCTCTCGAACCGCTCGATCGCGCGCTGTTCTCTGAGGCGCTGCACCGTGCGAACGGCGCCGCGGTGGCGCTTCGCGACGCGCAGGCCGAGTTCGCGGCTGCCGCGCAGTACAGGCGGGGCATCAACGCGATGCTGGCGCACAAGTATGCGCTCGATGACGCATCGATCGTCAACCCTGTCACTGGCGAGATCGTGCGTCCTGCGACGGCGGACAAGAGCAGCCAGTCTCAATGGTAACCGCGCAGGAAATCGTCGCGCGTGTGACGATTTACTGCGCTGTCGAATACGCGATCGGTACTCATCGTACAATCGTCGTCGCTCCAACAGCGGCGGCGAGGAGTAATCGGTAAACGACCTCGCCCTCAAGAGCGAGGCTTTCGATGGAGACTAAGAAAGCCCATGTTTACCAGTGTTAGCGTGGTTAGGGTTGGCAGCCCGTTCGAGCCTCGCTACGTTGATCGGAACGCTTGTCTCGGGCAACGTACGGATGCTTCCTCAGTCCGTACCCTCTTGCAGTGCGCGCAGTAGTCACGTCGGGCCAGACAGAAACGGGCGCGTACATGGGCGACGATCAACATTCACGAGGGGAGCGGTTCCGGCAGCCACCGGAGCCCGTCACGCGCGAAAGCGCAGAGGTAGTAATGCCACCTGTTCTGGTGTTCGTACTCGACAAACGAAAGAAGCCGCTCATGCCGTGCCATCCGGCACGGGCGCGGGAACTGCTGCGCGAGAAGAAGGCGGTCGTTCACCGTCTGGTGCCGTTCACGATCCGGCTCAAGGATCGCGTCGGCGGCGACACGCAGCCCGTCCGCGTCTGCGAAGATCCGGGCAGCAAGAAGACTGGCATCGCGATCGTTCGCGAGACGGCGCCTACAACCGAAGCGTCGCTCGATGCGAACGGCGACGACGTTTCCGGTCCGACTCGAACGGTGCTGTTCAAGGTCGAACTGGAACACTGCGGCGCCGATATCCATAAGCGCATGGAGAGCCGCGCGAGCCTTCGTCGCAGCCGTCGTAGCCGCAAGACACGCTATCGTGAGCCGCGGTTCAACAATCGGTCGTCGTCGCGTCGCAAGGGTCGTCTGCCTCCGTCGCTCAAGCACCGCGTCGAAACGGTGATGACGTGGACGCGTCGCCTCTCGCGCCTCGTTCCCGTGACGTCGATCAGCGTCGAGCGCGTACGTTTCGATACGCAACTGATGGAGAACCCCGAGATCAGCGGCGTCCAGTACCAGCAAGGTACGCTGCGCGGTTACGAGACGCGCGAGTACGTTCTGGAGAAGTGGGGCCGCTCCTGCGCGTACTGCGACGCGGAGAACGTTCCGCTTCAACTGGATCACGTTCGCGCGAAGTCGAAGGGTGGATCGTCTCGCCCGACGGACTTCGTTCCGGCCTGCGGGCTGTGCAATCAGCGCAAAGGCGCGCAGCCCGTCGAGACGTTCCTCAAGAAAGATCCGAAACGCCTCGCTCGGATCGTTGCTGGACTCAAGGCTCCGATGCGCGACGCTGCCGCGGTCAACGCGACGCGGTGGGCGCTCGATGCGGAACTGCGAGCGCTCGGTGTGCCCGTCGATGCCGCGAGCGGCGGTCGAACGAAGTGGAATCGTCACCGTTTCGACGTACCGAAGACGCACGCGAACGACGCTGTATGCGTCGGCAAAGTCGGCGGCGTCGCGATGCTGGATCGACCGACGCTCTACGTTCGCTGCACGGGACGCGGTAGCTACTGCCGGACGCGGGTGACTGCGAGCGGGTTCCCGCGCGGCTATCTGATGCGGTCCAAGTCGTCGCACGGTTTCCGCACGGGCGATATCGTTCGTGCCACGCCTCCGCGCGGCAAGTACGCAGGAACCTACGTGAGCCGCGTCGCCGTCCGCGCTACCGGTGCGTTCGCGATCTACGCCAATGGGCGAACTTTCGACGTGAACTGGAAACACTGCCGCGTTGTGCAGCGCGCCGACGGTTACGACTACGCATGGACCGAGAAGAAGAGAATGGAGAAGGCCGATGCTCTTGCGAAGTGATGGGGCGCTTCCTCTCCGTGCCGAGGCACGGAGTACCCGCGCCTTTACTCGAACTGAAATGGAATCATGATGGTGGCGATCAACCTGAACGATCGCATCTCCGCGCTCCCGTTCGCGCATCATGCGATGGCGTTCGGGTTTCAGTACGATGCAAGACGGCGAGTCTTCGAGCCGAAGACGAAGAATCTCACGGTGTTCGAGCGCGGTATGGGCGATGATGAAGCGAATCCGTGGGTCGGGGCGGGGTATTCCTTCGCGACGGTGCCCGCGAATTCCGTCGACATCACAGACACCTACAAAGGCGGCGCCTTCTCGATCACCGATCCCGTGCAGGTTTTCTCGATCGCAGTCGTTCCGAGCGGCGCGGTTCGCATCGTCCGCGCGGCGGACGCTCGGTTCATGACAGGCGCGAACAATCCGACGTTTCCTCGGTTCGGAGGTCGCTTCTCCTCGCTGCGGGAGCAGTCGAACGACTTCTGGTCGGCGATGTTCGATGACCTCTGGTCGGCGACGGTCCATGCGTCGGAAGCGAAGATCCTCCCGCCCGGGAACAACGCGGCGTGCTCACTGTTCGCTGGGAACGTGAGGTTCATGCGAGAGAATGACAGCGACGTTCGACCGAACGCTCCCGGTGGCTACTTCCGCCTCGGCGCGCAGGTTTTCTGCGAACCGAACGTTCGCAACATGGCGGACTTCAATCCCAACCGCATCCACTTCGACTTCGGCAACTCCACGGCCGAGGTGGCGCTGCGCGATGGTGGCGCCGCGCCGTGCGACGGCGACTACGCGGTCATCGACATGGACGTTCGCGTCGAGTACGCCCACGTCCGCTTCAACAAGAACGGCTACGATGGCGTGACCGAGATCGACAAGATGAAGATCGCTGCGTGGCAAGAGGCTGCGAAGGGCGACATCGATCGGACCATCAAGCCTGCGCGGTCTCCGTTCGCGGTCGATCCTCGCGTGGCCAACGCGTCGTACTCTGCGACGGAGTTCCAGCGAGCGCTCGCCCGCATCAACGCAGGCACCTCCGACGTCGACTTCGACAAGGCGCTCGCGAACTACCTCTCGGCGCTCGCAGATGCATCGGCGAGCGTGCGATGATCAGCCGCGACAAGCATCACCGCGCCGCCTTCGTTTTCCGCCACGACAAGACCATCGGGCGCCTCACGCCGATCACGCGTGGACTGGTCGTTTTCGAGCACGGTCGCGGCGACGCCGCATCGGTCAGCATGCCGTACGCGAGGGCAGGATACGCCGACGCGCCCGACGAGATCACCGACGCTGGACGTCTCGGATCGTTCGCCGACAACACCGGTGGTGATGCGGTGGGCATGCTTTCGGTCGGACTCGTCAACGATCTCCAGCCTCGCGTCGTCCCTCGCGAAGAGGCAATCGAGCATCGCGTCGGCATCGCGGTCCCGTGGCGTCGCGACCATCACGCAACGCTCACGTACGAGGCCGACTCGCTCAGCTACGCGACGCTGGGGAAGGTGCCGACCGTGTCCATCCTCCCTCCGACTGATCTGGTGCAGGACGCAGCGTACGTCGGTATCGGCATGCTTCGATCGGAGGTGTTCGTCGAGGCGCCGCGAGCGATGGCAACCGTCGGCACGAACCGCATCGAGCTCGAATGGAACGATCGCTCATCGGTCGTCGTCTCCCCGCTCGGCATCGACGCACGCGATGGTGATTTCGTTGTGCTTGACATCGACGTTCGCGTGTCGTTCGCGGCCGTCAGGTTCAACGCCGACGGCACGGACTACGCTGGCGTCACCGATGCGGACCGCGAGAAGATCGCGGAGTGGCGTGCTCTGAGCGCGAAGTAGAGAAAGCGCTCTTGAATCGAGCGAGGTTTTCGCTCATTCTGGCGCCATGCCGTCAACTCATCGTCGCCGCTTCACCCCGAACCGTCAGCAGAACTCCACCGCCGCAGGGCTGATCCGACGCTACGGGCTCGCGCCCGAGGAGAGCAGTCGACTGCCCGGACCGCGCGACCCGAACGATCAGGATCTTCGCGCGTTCGGGCCGCTCGTGTGGCTCGAAGTCATCCCGTTCATCGGCAAGATGGAATACTGGGACTTCGCGCCTAACCCGAACAAGGTCAGCGCTCAGGATCGCAAGTACATGCCGCGCGTGATCTACGACGACCACGAGTTCCAATACTGGTTCGTCGGTGGATCGTTTCGCGTCGACGAGAAGGGGTTCCACCGCACGAAGGACGGGCCGTGCTCCGTATATGGCAACAGGCCGTGTGATCTTGAAGCCGCGAAGAAGAAGTACAAGAGCGCATACGAAGATTACGTCGAGCACCACGGCGGGCTCGCGCCTGACGAGTGCACGGCCGGATCGCTTGTGTACCCCGATCGCATCGTCTGCGTAGGGAGGTGCAAGGCCGCTGCGTACCTCACGAACCGAAACAACGGCAAGGGGCTTCGGAACTACCGGCACGAGATGGCGGAGAACTACCCGAAGTCCGAACGTCTCGAACACATGCCGTTCGTGGACGTGAGCGAAGGCGGATGCCGGGTCTTTCTGCGCGGCGGCGAGATGAAGGTCGACGGCGGGTGGATGGTCGACTGATGCTCGTGTAACGCAAGAGACGTTCGTTGTATTACGGCTGCTTCTTGATCTGTCCGATCGTATGCCCCACCTCAGCGCGCATCGCCTTTCTCACTGACACACGGATGAAACGCCTGCGGTCGTAAGGATCGTCAGGCGTTTTCGCGTTGAGCTTCTCGATATGCGCATCGATCGCACGCAGTAGCTCTTCGTCGATCAGCGCAGCATCGATCTCTTTCTCTGCATTACGCAGCGAAGAATCGATCGCTTCGCGCAACCATGATGCGAGACCGACGGGATGGGCGTCTCTTTCGGTGTTGATCCGCAAGAGGAGAGCGTCGACCTTCGCGCGCCTCTTGGGGTCGTGAAGCGTGAAGTACGCTGCGTTTTCCTGCGGTTTTCTTGGCATTTGAGACGACCGTAACTCCACGAAACTCAAACGTCAACGATTTTTGAGTTTCGTCAGTGAATAAAGGCTGGGCACGGTGTTTGTAATCGTGGACACAGCAATCGTGGACAGGTAGACATCACTCACGCCCTATGCCGAACAAATCGCACTCACGAATCGTGACGCTGCTCAACCCCGGTGGGCGGGAGTCTCGCAACATGGCAAAGCACGGAAAGGGCCATAGCGCCCGCCGCAACCCGCCCGAGGGCGGGTATGCGAAGTCGATCGGCATGCTCGCGGTCGGATCGCTCGTCGCAGGCGCCGCGAGCTACGGCGCCGCGTGGCTCGTCGGCATGACGAAGCAGTCCGAGATGGTGCAGGATCTCATCCTCTCCCTCGGCGGCATCGCCCTCGGTGGAGCGATCGGTCTCATGGGCACCCCCTCGCGCAATCGCCAGCTTCTCGGCTCGGCCGTCGCGTTCGGCCCCGTCGCGGTAGCGAGCTCGCGCTACATCGCGTACCTCCGCGCGACTCCCGAACAGCGCACTGTCGTGGACGCGGCCCGCACGGCTGGCCGCGCCGCGCCTCAGGCCGTGATCCCCGGTGGGTACGCCTACGCGACCATCCCCGGTGGCGCCCCCGTCTCGGGCAACGCGTACATGGGTCTCGGCGCCGGATCGCCCGCTGGCGTGTGGGGGACCATCCCCTCGGGCGCTCCCGTATCCGACAACGCGTACCTCGGCTGGGGTGCGCAGTGATCGACTGCCCGCTCGCGTAAGCGGGCGTACGTCTCGTAAACGAAGGTTTCAGGGCCGAAAGCCCTCAACGTTTCAGGAAAGAGGAATTCAATGGCGATCACCGTTTCCAAGGACGGAATGTCCGCGGTCAACCTCAACGACAGGCTGTCCCCGATTCTCGACCACACGGCCAAGATGGCGTTCGTGTTCGAGTACGTTCTCGCGAGCCGCACGTTCATCCTGAACACCACGGCGCTTCAGGTGTTCCAGTTCGGCAACGACGACACCTTCGCGATGCCCGCGATCGCGTCGGGCTACAGCGACGCGACCACGCAGGCGAACTCGATCGATCTCACCTCCGCCTACAAGGGCGGCGCGTGGTCGATCACGTACCCCCGCATCCTCCTGAGCGTCGGCATCGTGCCCGAGACGCTGCGCCTGCTCTCGCCCGTCGGCGGCGCCGACGGTGGAACTGCCACGACCGTGCCGCGCGCTGGCGGACAGGTCAACACCGAGCTCAACGCGCAGTTCGATGACTTCTGGGCCGCGGCGCTTCACGGGCAGTTCCTCAACATCCTGCCCCCCGGCAACAACAGCATGTGCTCGGCCTTCCTCGGGCTGTCGCAGTTCATGAACCCGGGCGCCGGTCCCTCGAACGCTCCCTCGATGTCGTTCCCCGGCCAGAACCGTCTCGAGGCGCGCCACACGTTCGGCACCGAAGTGTTCATCGAGGCGAACAGCAGGAACATGGGGGATTTCAACCCCAACCGCATCGGCATCACCAACGGCGTGAACGTCGCCAGCGTGTCGCAGCTTCCCGCCGCTGCCGCGCTCACCAACGGCTCGCGTATCGCCCTCGACGTGATCGTCAAGGTCGTGACCGCGAACGTCGAGTTCAAGAACGGCGGCGCCGAGTACGACGCGCCCGAGTCGGACCCGCTCTCGAAGCGTCGCATCGCGATGTTCCGCGGCGACAACTCGTTCTGCGCGATCTGATCGATCGACCCGCGATGCGGCGTGTCAGCGTAGGGCGTCGGCGATGCGTCGCCATCGCTCTGCGCTGACGCGCCGCTCTCGCATGAACGGAAAGGATCGGACGCAAGGTGGATACGCACGGAGCACTATGGATCGATGTTTCGGGGAAGAACCCTCGTGACGTCATGCAGCCGTACGTCGTGCGTAACATTCCTGCGCTCGTGCCCGGTAGCGCAAACGAGTTCGCGAACCTTGCGTGCTGGTACAACTGTCCGCAAGGCGTGGCATCGATCTACGTCGGCGACAAGTTCGACTGGCAAGGCACGCCTCTCGCTTTTCCTTTCCAGATCGACTGGCGCCTGTTCCAAGGAACAGGCTGCGGCGGTCAGGGTGGAACGTTCGATCAGGAACCTGCGCAGGGCTCGACGATGATCAAGGTCGCCTCGGACCTAACGAAAGAGGGGATGCTGTTCCAGTTCGGCGGGCTGCAAGCCGACCAGTATCTTCTGCAAGCGCGAGTTCGAGTGGCAGCGTCGAGCCAAACGATGCTCAAGGCTACGATCTACGGAAACTTTCAGCCCGGATTGCAGCAGGCCGCGCCTGCGATCACGGTCGGAACTGTCATCGGATAGCGGCAGGAGAAAACAATGAGGAACGCACATCTTTTCGAGGCGCTGCCGCCCGTCACCATCGTCAGCAACACGGCGAGCGCGATCTCGTCGAGGCGTCCGTACCTGCGGACGATCGACTCGACCACGAACGTCATCACCGACGCAACCGGGAGCGTCGCGCGCGTCCGCATCAAGACGGTCGACGCAGCCGGGACCGCGCTTCAGACGTCGGTCCACATCTCAGTGGGCCCGGACCTGAACTCGATCACGCTGAACAACTCGACGACCAACCTCGGCATCGCGCCGCCCGGTGGCGGCACGCCGTACAGCAGCGACTACTACGCGCACACGGACGGCGTGGTGGACGTGTCGTTCACGTTCGCGACTGCTGGCTCGAAGGTCTTCGTGATCTCGTACGGGGATCAGCGCGTTTCGCAGGCGTTCACGATCACCTGATCGTCGCTACCGACACGTCGCCGAGTTCACGGTCCAGTCACCATCACAGTTAGCATGGAGCGCCGCGGGCTCAAACCCGTAAAGGCACTGCCTGCCGACTGGATTCCTCCCGCACCATCCACATCCATACATCGCGAACCGAATCGACACGCACGAGGCGCAGTTGGCGGCGGCGGCGCACACCTCATCGACGCTCGCCTCGCGGGCGTCCGCTGCGTCCGTCGCTACGTCTCCGAGTACGTCCGCGGTGTCCGCTCCAGCGTCGTGTCCGCCATCACCGGACACCGCGTCGCCAGTGGCCACGTCGGCTTGCGCGTCCGTCGCCGGAGCATCCTGCGCCGCGTCCGCATCGTTGCCGTTGTCCGCGAACACGTCAGCGCTCGCGTCCGCGGCATCGACCACGGGCGCGTCGGCGTCGGTCTCGGTGGTTGAGGCGTCGGAGACATCACCGTTCGCGTCCGATGCGTCGTTCGCGTCCGATGCGTCGTTCGCGTCTGCCGAGTTGGCGGCGTCGGCTACGTCTGCGCCAGCATCCGCGCGATCCGTCATGCGCGCGTCGGCAGTCGCAGCGTCAGGCGACGCGAGCAGGAACTCGTCGGGGGCGTTGCAGCCCGCGAGAGCGAAGGCGAAGGCGAAGGCGGTGAGGTTCCGCATGGTGCCTATCCTACGTCGCCAGTCTGCGGCTTCTTTCGCCCGTCTCGTTTTTCTTGCGCAGCCTTCGCGCGGAGGCACCGATGGCACGTCGCGAGTTCCGGGCCGTCGGTGACGTTGACGATGTTACCGACCGCCGTCGCGCACTCGTACGACCGGTCGGCACTCCGCGAGTCCATCGAGTCGACGCCGAGATAGTCCACTCCGCAAAGCGTCTCGATCCAGCTACCCGCAGGCTCCGGGTCAGCGTAGTCCGTGGCGAGGTGCGTCGGAACCACGCGCCAGTCGCGGTGCTTCGGCTTCGCCTCGCCTTTCGCGACGATCGCAGTAAGCGCCGCGATGGAGCCGTCGAGACCGTCTCGACCGGCGCGGCGTAGCGCGGCGAGCACAGCGAGACCGTCTGCGCACGCGGCTGGGTCGGCGTCGATGGTAATGCGTCGAGTTGTCATCGTCTCACTGCCTCATTCTTGTCCGCGTCGGCGAACGCATCCTCCCACGTCGCGCCGTGACCGCGCACACAGAAAAACGTTCCCCTCTCCGTGCGCCCGACGATGCACACGAACGACGTACTGCCGTGCCTCGGGTAGTGCACTGCGCGAGCGCGGCAGCCCCATCGCGACTTCGCTTCGGCGGTAGCTTGATCGTGCGTCATTCGTCCATCCACGCGTATCGATCGACCGACGGGAACTCCCACTTCTCGCCGCGGATCGCGCCGATCTCAGCGGCGAGAGCAGCCATGATTGCGTCATCGAGGCGCTTGTACGAAGGCGATGTGTACATCGTGCCTTCGTCGTCGACCACTGCCACGTACGAGCCGAACTTGCCGGTGATCGTGGCGAGCAAGCGTTCCGGTCGATTTGTGATCGTACTTCTTCGGACGATGCTCCATGCGTTCGGTCCGTCTTTTCGGACGCGAGCATTGGCGGTGCGAAGGTCGTGCGTGGCGTCGGATTTCACTTCATCCCCCTCGCCCCGAATGGCAGCGTCGCCTCAAATACGTCGCGCTCCATCGCGACGTAGCGCTCTCGATCGGCGTCGCGAGCTGCACGGCACTGGTCGAGTTCCTCGGGGGTGATCCGCTCGCCTCGCTTGCTGCGGCAACGGATCTCGAAGATGCGGCTCCAGTCGCTTTCGGTGAGAACGGCATGGTTACGTTTCATCGCATCGCCTTGCTCGCGAGATCGATGAGGTCCATCACGAGGGACTCCACCTCCGACCGCATCGGCTGCTTCATCTCGCGACGCGCTTCGGTTTGTTCGGCGAGCCACGCACGGGCTCGCGTGAGCGTGTCGTCCGCGTCGCCTGTTTCGGCGGCACCGTAGCGTCGAGCCTCGGCGAGTCTCGACTGTTCGTCTCGCAGCAGTTCCTCTGCGGCCCGATGGACGTCCGCTGCGAAACGTTGGTTGTCTTCGACGATCGCATCAAGCGTATTGCAGAGTCGCTCGATGAGCACAGCCTCGGCCTCGGCGCTGGTTGCGGCGTGCGCTGCGATGACGTCGGTGCAGTGAGACGGGACGTATGCGATGCGCGGGTTGACCGACGGCAGAGGCGGGTTGATCGTCGCGGTGATCGTGACATAGCCCTTGCGCGTGGTCTTGGCATCGGCCCCGCGATATGGCCCCGAGACGAACGTGACGGTGTGCCCTGCCCGCGCGAGGCGAGCGACGACTTCTTCGATGGTGTCCACGGTGTTCTCCTGCGAAACTTTCAGCGTGACTCGTCGGCGTACTTCGCGGCTTCTGCGTCGTAGCTCTCTGCGTCGGATCTGTATTCTCGCGCGAGCCGTAGCGACTCGGAGGCGAGACGGCGCTCGTTCTCGACGATCGCGTCGAGGCGGGCGCGAATGACGGCGCCTAGAAATACCAGCCCGTCACTCTCGGTTTCGGCCGTCGCGCTCACCGACGCGAGTGGTTTGCTTGACGGGTCACCGCTTCGAGGCAGCGGCGGGTCGATCGTGGCGGTCACGGTGACGCGACCTTCCCAGTCCGTCTTCGATCCTGGTCCGCGGTACGGCTTCGCGGAGAACGTGAGATTGTGGCCAGCGCGAGCGAGCCGACCGATGAGCGCTTCGTTGTGCATGACCATGTTACGTTTCCGGTGCCAGTTGTCTCACGCGGAATCGGTCACTCCGGCAGCGTGGCGCGGTCACCGAGCATCGTCGTGATCTCTTCGCGCGTGACGCCGTTCGCTGCGAGCGCGGCTTCGTAGCGGTCCGTCGCGACGTCGAGCGCCGCCATCGCTGCCAGAAGCTCATCGGAGTGTGCGGTGGCGAAGCAGCGCCAGTAGAGCGCCGCCATGATGCTGCGCGTCTGGTCTCGCATGAGGATCGAGAACGTGAGAGCCTCGTCGCTTCGATACGTCGCGAGCGTCGGGATGCTCTCCGTGTGCATCGCCACGGCGTCCGCGAGAAGCGGTTGCTGGCACGCACGAAGCCACGAGCGAAGCCGCGGCGGCAGAGCTATCGTCGTGCTGTAGGTGCCCGTGAAAGCTCGGAGCACGTCTCCGATCGCGACGAGTCGGACGAGCGCGAGTTCGGCGTCCACGGTCACCTCGTTGCTTTCGGCGAGACCTTCGGCGGCGGCGATAGCGGAGTTGCGGATGCGTGCGATGGAGTTCATGCCGATGATACGGATCTCGACGCGAAGTTCTTTCAGCGTCCGTTGCTTTTCTTGCGTGGCTTGTCGTCGACCAGCAGAGGCGCTTCGACCTTCACCTCGACGGACCACTTCGCGCCGAAGCGCCACTCGGTCTCCGCGTAGCCAGTGTCTTCGAGGGTGTACGCATTGCCGACCTTCACCTCTCGCTTGCGTGCGGGCGTGAAGGAGACGACCGACTCGCCGGAACGCGACTTTCTTTGGATCGTCGCACGGACGTCGTCAAGAACGATGTGGCCGATGAAATGCTTCGCGATGTATGACGCAGCACCGCAATCGTAATCATCACGTGAGCGATACAATGCACGCTCTCCAGACGAATCTGTTCCGATCCAGATGAATTCCCCCTTGTTAGCAATTGCAACTCCAGCAGAGATATCGTGGATTCCATGCCGATCACGAAACAGTCGCTCGTGCTCGAAGTCCCACCGAAACATCTCCGTGTACGCACGTTCTGCTTTTTGTCTGTTGTCGTCATCAATGAGCCTGTCTCGCTCGTCTGACCACGCCTTCTTCATCGCACGCGCATGATCGCACGGCGCGAGTCCTGCCTTGTTCTGTGGGTCGCCGATTGTTCTCTTACCCATTGTCACTCCCCGCACCGCGGCATGGGCCCCGTGTGCCAGTCGCCGTAGGAATCGTACCAGCCTCCGACAGCGCGCGTGATGTTGCAGTCGGGGCAGTGCTCGATCGCCATGTATCGCATCTTCGGCGCGACGATCCAGCGATGCTTACGCTTTACCGCCACGTAGGGCGTGTGCTCGAACGTTCTGCGGCTCATCGGGCGCACCGCGTAGGGTACGTTTTCGCCTCTTGCTTCTCGAACCACGCGAGGAGTTCGTCGGCATCGACCATGAGCCGTCCGAAACCGACTACTGGGCTGACCGGCTTCGCCACCGGTCCGTCGGCTGCGAACAGACGCACGGGCTGCCACGGCGCAGCGTATCCCGGTCCGCCAGACTTGCCGACGAAGTGCGCATCGAAGTTGATCGTCGTCTTCTCTCCCGCGCGGCGCCGCGCTCTGTCCTTGCGGAGCACGGCGATCCACTGGCGGCGCTTCTCGTGGTTCTCCCTCTGTCGGTCAACGTCTCCCATCGTCGTCTCCGTCTTCTCTCGACCACATGACGCGAATCTCTGCGGAACGGTTCGCGTAGAAACCCGCCTGCGTCTCACCGCCAAGCGGAGTGAACGCCGTTCCGCCTCCAACCGAAACACTGTCGCCGTACTTCGCAGTCACCACTTCCCACCCGTCGCGGTGCCGCCGCCGCGCGTCAAGGTTGAACGCAGTGTCGCTACCGTACGTGACAGAGATGTATTCTCTCACCGTCGCCTCCGCTTTCCATCGCCGTTCCCGACGAGATCGTTGTACCTCGCCAGCCACCAGTTCGACTTTCGATACGCCATCTCGGCTCGCTTCACGTTGCCAGCGGCTTCGGCGTCGTTGTACTCGCCGAGCCACGCTGCGCTCATATTGAGCGCGTGCTGGTCGGGTGGCAATCGCCCGATGTTCTTCGGATCACCGATCGTTACGCGAGCCATCGCCCCACCTCGTCGTCAACCCACGCGATCACGCTGGCACCGCGAACCGACCGATGCGCCTCGCGCACGCGGCGCTGCCGACGCGAAATCCGCCGAGGTCCGTGGTGCTCGGAGGCGGGAGTCGAACCCGCGGCTGGTGTACGCGTAACTCGCGTTTCTGCGAGGCAGTCCGCCACCCAACAGGTGCTTCGTTGCTACCATCTCGCCGACGAACACCGGGCGTAGTATGCGTCTGCAAATAAGCGAAAGGCGCCGAACCATTCGGCGCCCCTCACCCCTCGAACTGCGATCGAGAATCTTGGCCTTGCGGCAGGTGGACTCGCGGGGAGTCGAACCCCGGTCCTAAGACGTTTGGAATCAGAGTGTTTGTGGCCTTGCCGTTGATTGATCTCTTCTCGAAGACGCCCGCGGCAGGCTTCTTTCGATCGTATCGGCTGTTAGGTTTTCATCACACGCATCCGTCGTCGATGCTTGTGCCTATCCGTCTTGTTATCGGGCTGGTCGGTCGTCGGCGGGGCCGGTTCCAGCGAGGCTTTCGCGGTCGCTCTCAGGCAGCGGCGGCGAAGGCAGGAACGAAGTTGTCGTTCGCATTTGGATTCACAGCGCGTATTTACGTTGTGCGCTGCATCAACGGCCACAACTCTTTCTCCCTCGCAATCCCAGTCGATACCATTCGAGCCCGTAGGAGGCACTGTTAGCACGATCGTATGTTGTACGCTACGCCACCACCTCGTATTCAGCGCGGAATCGACTGAGGTTCGACTCCGCGCTTCTTGCAGTCTGCGAGCGCATCTTCGAGCGTCGGGCCGATACCGTACGCGAGCGACACAAGCGGTCGCCCGAACAGGGTGAACCGAACGCCGAACATGAACCGCTGGTCCCCTGCCTTGTGACCGTTGTCTCGGACGAACGCAGGCGATCCCCAGCGTGCCTTCGCGATGTTCCTCGCTTGTTCGAGGTTCACGGCGCGACCTCGACGCTCTTGACGTTCCAGCCGTTCGCGTCGGCGAGACGCACCACCGCTGCCTTGTGATCGACGATGCGATCAGGAAAATCACCCATGCGTCGGCACTCGCATTCGAGGACGATCCCGCGCGTCCAAGCGACAGGGTCATTCCATGAAACTTTCGCGATGGCGCCATCGACGAAGGTGGCGTCGCAGTAGTCGTGTCGATCGAGAAGGTCTCGCGTCTCGACGGCGATCACGCGTCCGTCTTCGAGCGAGAGGCGCCAGCGGAGGGTGTGTTGTTCGGTCTGCATCGTGTCTCCTGTTCCTTGTACGTCGTCCGCGTCTGATCTCTTACAATTATCTTTCGCCGAGGTACGTCGCGCCGAGTTTCTCGAACGCGCCAGCGAGGAGCAGCCGGTGGCAGTGGCCCATGCACGTCGCGAGGTTGCAGAAGCAACAGAATGTCACCTCTTCTCGCGCGAGAACGTTGTCCCATGCATACCGCAGGATTCCCGGCGTCTTGCGAGACCCGTAGCCGACTCGCTGCTCTGCGAGGTAAAGCGGCGTGTACAGCTTCCACGCGGCGTCTTCGATGATCCTCGCCGCCTTCTCGCCCTCAGCCACCCTCTCGTCGGCGCCGTTCTTCCGTGCCAGCGCGGCAGCATTACAGAGAGCCTCGCTGACGTGCCGCAGTTCGAGCGTTGGCCATAGGATCGACTCCGACGGAGCGAACGCCAGACCGATCGCATCCTTGCTCTTGCGTGTGACGTCGAGACGGTCGGCTCCTCGATAGGAGATGCGGGCAGTCCAGACTCGGAGCGAGGTAGCCACGGCGGCACCTACTGCGAACGATCGTAGGCATCGTCGAGCCACGCAGCGAACATCGCTTCGTCGGCCGCGTGATCGTCCGCGCGCCGCCTGACCACCCGACGGAGCTGCTCTGCGTGACACGTCGCGGAACAGGTGCAGCCATCGTCATCGTAGCCGCGCACCTCGCCGTGGTCGTTTTCGACGAGAACGTCACCGCATACGACGCACGCATCCGGCGCGTCCGGTACGCAATCGAAAGGGCCACCGATTCCGTCGCAAACGTGCTCACGCATCGCGCGGTCTCCTCGGGATCTTGATGCCGCACGCTTTTGCTTTGTCACGCAGCATGGTCGAAACCACTGCAAGCGCAACACGGCGCGCGCTCTCGTGGCTATTCAGCGCGACGGTTACTGACGCGATCGCCTTGTCGTCGGATGGCCCGTAGCCTTGCGAAATTACTTCGACAAGCACCATGTAATCTCGACCACTGTGCTTGTGAGTCATGCGGACAGAAGCGGACACGGCGCCGGGAGCAAGCATCATCGCGAGTCGATGGCACTCGTCGAGGAGCCAGTCTGTGCCTCGTGATGCGAGAGCGGCGAGCCTCTTGTTATTCAGTAGAGCGGCGAGCGATCCATCGTTCGATATCATCGCCGCCTCGGAATCTTGATATCGTGCCTCTTCGCGTGAACTCGCATCGCGAAAAGAAGCGACGCGAGCGCATTCCGAGGTGTCGCGCAGAACGATCCTTGTGCGGTTTTGGCAGAGTGCGTCTTCGCTACAGCGCAGTATTCGCGCTCCGTGCCCCATCCGTCGATACCGCCGCCACTGTACATGATCTCGACGGAGCAGCGCCCCGTGATGACCGGGTCGATGGCTTTCTGCGTTCTGCTGATCTCATCGAGTAGCCAGTCCGTGCCTCGCGATGCGAGCGCGGCGATGACTCGCCTCTGCTTCGCGTCGTCCGCCTTGATTGCCTTCGTCACCTTGAGGATCTTCGTCATGTTGCTCATCGTCACGATCTACGCTCCGACGCTCCGGCGCATTCTATCGAGCAGCCACTTTCTCCACGCAGGATAAGCGAGGAACAGCATGCAGCCGACCAGCGCAGACCAGCATCGTCCGGTGGCAAAATATGCGAGCCACGCGATCTCTCGACCGACGAAGTACCTCGCCGACCATCGGTGGCACGACACCAGCGGTACCTCACGAGCCGCGTCAGCCTCGGCGTGCCGTTGCGCTACCTGCGCGTGCAGGAACGACAGCATCACACCCGCGCTGCCGATTGCTTCGCGTGGACCGCCGCGCGTTATGGCCATGACCGCAGCAAGGATCGCAGCCGCGACGAGAGCCTCGGCCTGCCACGTTCGGATCGCCATGCGGCGACGATACCATCACGCAGACGGCTGCACGCGCGATCGTTTCCGCGGAATCTTGACGCCTTCGTTCCTTGCCTTGTTGCGCAGCATCACGACCGCCGTAGCGAGCGCGCGTTGCGGCGTGGTGCAGTGGCCATGATAGAGGCCGTGATAGTACGAACTCACTACGTCGAAGCCGTCGTGCCGGACGGTCGCACTGAACTGGTCGGGGCCGCAGAATGCGATCTCGACCGCCACCGCGGGGCTTCCCTTCGGCTTGAGTTTGCGTGCGATCCGAACGCACTCCCGCATGAGCGCGTCCGTGCCGAGCGATTCGAGATTCGAGATGCGCTTGTCTTCGTTCGCCATCTTTGCTGTACGCGATGAGACTCGTCAGTATTCATCGGCGACGGCCGAGCGGTGCCGTGAGCGCTTATGTTTATTACCCGCGGGACGACCGTACTTGAGGCAGAACGACGTGGATGTAATTGTGTACGCTGCGAGCCGACTTTGCCGCACAGTCGTTGTAGTACGCGACATTCGGATTAAGGTGCGACGTCTCAGACAGACTGGCGCAGTAGGCGACGTCAGCAACGGCGAGGGTCACCGCGAGCAGACCCGCGTCCGTACCGACGTCGGGCAGTGCCTCACTCGCCTTATATGCCTCTTCGCGCGTTGCCTTGCCGAGCGCACGAGCGCGAGCGACCTTCAGCGCCATCCGCATGGCAGCGCGCTCTACGCGACTGCACGACACATCGCTCACGAGCAAGCTCACATCGCGGCACATCGCGAGGATCAGAGTCTTGCGAGAGATACGACCCTTCTCGTGGAGGTCGGCGAGTTCGAGGAGGCTGCGTCGGGATGCCATGCTGAATGATACTCCGGTCCACGCCAGAATCTTTCACGATGGCCGCTAATCCGCAGCCGAGAGCACCGCGTCGGCGAGAGCGTGCGCCTCGGCGAGTACGGCTTCGCACGTCACTTCGCCTGCGAGATAGTGCACCCCGAAGACGGTAGCGACGATGCTTTTGTCGTACTCGTCTTCCCCGTGGAACGCCATCGCCGCAGCATGATCCATGCAGTGCGTGATTTCGCGCTTGAACTTGATCGCGCCGACGTCGATCGCTGCGGCTCGTTCTCCGGTGAGGATCGCGTAACCGCAGAACCACGGCTTTGAGACCGGCCCGTTTCGTTGCAGGACTGCGACCACGGCGTGTTCGTTGCCATGCGTTTCGATCGCCTCGATGGTCGATCCGTGCTCGCGCTGCACGAACTCGCCGCCGTCGACCAAGACGTTCCTCAGTTCGAGGAGTTCAGGACGGCATCGTGAGATGCCTGCGGTGGTGATGGTGATGTGCATGACGTTTCCTCAGTCTGCGTCGCAGCAGACTCGGTTTGCGCGGCGAGCGCGACGCTTCTGGACGCGGCGTGCCTTCGCACGACCGCCTCCGCGAAGCGCGTTGTAGGCGCGGGCGTCTCCGTCGGCGTTGTGCGCGAGGTTGCCGAAGTGCGTCGCGCGTCCGTGAGTCGTGATGCCGTTGACGTCCACGTCGTCGAGATCGCGGAGGCTCATTCCGTAGGGCTTCATCGTCAGGCTCCTTCTGCCAGTTCTACGACGTCGCCCGCGATCTTCTTTCGCGTTCGCCGTCGATTTCTAGAACCGCCCGCCGACCACGACGGAATCGGTGGTGACTGCGACGGTGACCGGCACGGGGCGGCGCAGCGCTACGCCGACGGCCCACGCGACGCCGCCAGCGACGACTGCGGCGCCGCCGATGCCGAGCGCCACGTTCGCGCCCGTCGCGTACTCCTGCGACGACTGCGCTCGCGAGAGCTCGCCCTGCGTCGGGCACGTCGCGACTCCGCCGACGACGGTGCAGCCGCTCACCGCAGAGTGCGCCATCGCGCCGAGCACTCCCGCCGCAGCGAACGACGCCGCGCCGACGGAGAGCAGCACCAGCGCGGGCGTTGAGGGCGAGTAGTCACGCGCCGGTCGCACCGTGACGGGCATACGCACCGGACGCTGCGGCTCCGCGCGAACGACGACGGCAGGTGCAGTGACCGTCGGCGGGGGCGGTACGGCGACTGCCGCCCGGTCACGAAGCGCAGCCTGCGCGCGCTCGCGGATGCGATGGCAGTCCGCCCGCGCCGTCGCCGCGAACCGCTCGGTGGAGTGACCCGATGCCTCGAAGCACACCGCGGCTGCTGCGTCCGCCTCCGCATCGCGACCCGAGAGCACGAGCGCTTGCGCGCGGCTCCAGAGCACGTCGAGCGTAGGCCCGTTCGCCCGCTCCATCTCACCGAGGAGCGCCAGCGCATCGGCGTAGCGACGCTCACCCATCGCGGCGTCGATGCGCTGCGCGAGTGTCGGGTTGTTCACCGCGAGCGCGATGGACGGTGCCGCGGTCATTGCGACGGAGAACGTCACCGCTGCGGCGACGTACGTGGATACGAGAAAGTGTGAATTGCGGCGCATTTTGATGCCTCGTGGTCATGGTACGTCAGCCGCGAGCAAAATCTTCACGACGGCGCGCACGGCACTTGAATATTTCTCGAAAAGTCATGTAGGCTAGCCTCCACACCGTCGCACCGCGACAGAAAGCATCAGGAGAAATCATCATGGCCGCTGCTCGTAAGTCCGCTCGCAAGCCCCGCAAGACCGCGAAGGCGAAGCTCATCGCACTCCCCGGCGTGAGCAAGAGGTTCCGCCCCGCCACGCTCCGCAAGGCGCTCAAGAAGCACTCGGGCCGCAAGACCCGCCGCTCGCGCTGATTCCGCGCAAGATCCCGCCCGCCTCCGTCGTACCATTCACATGAGGGACTCATGAGCCAAGCGAAGTTTCGAGAGGGCGACCGAGTGAGGGTTGCCGTGACCACGAGCGTATGGAGCCGTTCCCGCAGCGCCTACGTGCCGAAGATTATCGAGAAGAAGGCGACCGTGTGGAGCGTCCGCGATAACGGCGACGTACTTCTCAACTTCACTCCTCGCGGTGGAGCGACGTGGCATCCGGCGAGCGACGTGACGCATCTTCGTGGCGGAGCGGGGCGAGGCGCGACGCGCAAGGTGACGATGGCCGACGTTCGGGCCGCGAACGCTGAGCTCCATCGTTCGCTCGGACACGACTGGACCTACTTCGATCGCAAGACGTCGAAGTTCTTCGGCGGCGACAAGTTCTACGGACCCTACAGCGGCGAAGGCGGAACGTTCTTCGTGCAGGTCAACCGCGCAGGGATCAGGGTCAAGCGCGAGATCAATGGAGAGATCAAGCCCGCAGGCAGCGCCGATGGCTATGCTCACGTCGAAGACGCCCGCGACGCCGCGAAGGCTCTAGCGAAGGGCGCCCGCAGCGCCGAGAAGGATCGTTCGCTGGCGCGAGCTATGCAGCGCCGCTGAATCGTCAACCACAACTCGATCGCCGGTAAGACACCGGCTGCGATCAACGTAGAAAGAGAATGGAGCAAACGATGCCTCGCAAGACCGTCCGCAAGCCCCGCCGCAGCACCAGCAACCCGCCCCGCGAGAGCGCCTCGAACCGCGAGAAGCGCGAGGCGATCGAGCGTCTCAAGGAGTGGCTCAAGCCCGGTGACACTCTCATCACCGTGCTCCGGCACGTCTCGTCGTCTGGCATGTCGCGCCGTATCGATCTGTACAAGCTCGGCTGCGAGCCGGATGGCCGCATCAGCAAGGCGTACCTCTCGTACAATGCAGCCCAAGCGCTCGGCTGGAAGAAGCCGTCGCACGGCAAGGAAGGCATCACGATCGGCGGGGCTGGGATGGATATGGGATTCCATCTCGTCTACGAACTTTCGAGTCTCCTGTTCCGTGACGGGTACGCGCTCAAGCAGGAGTGGCTCTGATCGCTCGCCGCTGAATCGTCAACAAGTCGATCACCGGTAAGACACCGGCTGCGATCGACGTAGAAAGATAATAGAGCAAGAGATGCCTCGTAAGGAGCAGAGCAAGAAGCGGCGCGCGTCGCGTAACGGAGCGTCGGCGCCCCGAGGTCTCGCGACCATCGACCGTGCGCTCAAGAAGATCGAGCGTCAGGTCGGCGAGTACAACGGCTCCGACGCCGCGCAGCGAGCGATGGAGGCCCTCATCCTCGCGGTCCCGCTCCGAGGCAATACGGCGTCGTGGAAATCCGACATCAAGGAGGCACTGATTCGTGATCGCGGCGAGGATGACCGCAAGTACGTCACCGAAGCGGTCAAGTCAGGCAAGCCGGGGATCTACGTCAAGGCGACGTACCTCGTCGACTACTGGCAGTTCGAGGCGGACCTCATGCTCATCCACGGCGGACGTTTCGGTGGCACCGAGCACACGGGGCAAGTGATCGTCGTAGAGAAGTCGGATGTCGTGGTCTCGAAGGCCGTCGCGATCGATGGGAACATGGAAGAGTTCCCCGTCAAGGATGCCGCCGACGCGATCATTCGCGCCTACGCCTTCGGCGAGCGAACGAGCAACCCGTGGTACGAAGATCAGAAGTCACGCAGGCGCTACTAGGCGTCGAGAGAGAGAAGACAAGATGGTTCGCAAGATCAAGTCCCGTCGCAGCACACGCAACACCGACCGTGCTACGTTCACGCAGTGGGTCGAGAACAGCGGCATCACGTCGTCGGCGAAGCGCCTCCCGGCGTCTAACGACCCGCAGTGGAGGGGCGCCTCGAAGTGGAAGGTTACGCTTCGCAAGGGGCGCAAGTCGATGTCGCTCGACTACCACATGGGCTCCGCTCACAAGGGCGAGCCGGACACGATCCGGGTGCTCTACTCGATCGTCTCGGACGTGTCGTCGTACGAGGGGAGCCGCCCTCTCAAGAGCAAGGACGAACTCGATCACGCCGAATCGTTCTCGAACGATATGGGCTACGAAGGCATGCAAGGTCTCCGCGTGTTCCGCGCGATCAAGAAGGAGGCCGCTCAGTTCAAGAGGTTCGTCGGTCCCGCGGAGTACGGGCGCGTGCTCTCGCTGGAGATGGACTACTGAACGTCCCCCTCCACGTTCCCGCTTGATCGCTGCCGCGAACAAGTGCATCATCCGAAGCACCATGCCACAACACCGTCGCTCGCGTCGCGCTGCCCGTAACGGCGCGCGATTCTACATCGAGACCGACCGCGATCTCGCCCGCCCGTACGCCGTGATCGACACGCGCACGGGTGAGCAAGTCGGCGGTCGTTTCGCCTCTCGTTCTCACGCCGAGGAACTCCGCGATGCGGAGAACGCCGCGGTGAGCCGCCCACGCAGCGCGCCGATGCACGCCTACGTGCCGAACGGCACGCGGGCGCAGCGCGTCGCCCGCATCAAGCGATACCTCAAGGGCGTCGCTCGCGGGCGTAAGTCGGTCCGCAACTGCGGCTGCGGTGGTCGTTCGTCGGTGGCGAACGATGCGATGGCGGCGCTCTCGGAGCGCGAACTGGTGGATCGTCTGATCGCAGCCGACGAGCGCGCGTGGGAGGAGTTCGTGCGGCGGTATGACAAGCTCATCGAACACGCCGTCTCTGGCGTGATGCGCGCCTCCGGTCGTCGTCTCGCGTCCGACGCCTTCGCTGACGCGAAGGCCGAAGTCTACGCGAAACTGGTCGCGAACGATATGCGAGTTTTGCGTACGTGGGAGTCGGAGCGCGGTCTCAAGTTCTCGACGTGGATCACGACGATCTCGATGAACGCGGCGAAGGACAAGGCTCTCTCCGGCCAGCGCGGCGTGCGCGGTCTCGCTCGCACGGGTGATATCGAGATGATGGAGCACCGCGGAGAAGATCCGTACGCGCTCTACGTCGCTCGCGAACGTTTCGAGAAGGCGATGGGCGGACTCTCCGAGAGAGACAAGGAGATCGTGCGCATGTACTTCATCGAGAGACTCAGTGGCGAGGAGACCGCCGCCGCTCTCGGAATCACGCCCAGCGCATTGTATACGCGCGTCAACCGCCTCCAGCCGGTTCTCGAACAGGTGTAAACGTGGCAACCCGAAAGACAACGAAGAAGTCCCCCCGCGCGCCGAAGAAGGCGCCCGTCCGATCGTTCGAGATCGTCATCGACCACCCCGATACCGGCGAGTTCATCGTCCGTTCTCGCGAAAGCGTCGCGTCGTACAACACGCTGCGCAAGGCGGAGGTCGCCGCGGCCATCGCTGCGAACGCTGCGTTCCAGCGCGGCGAGAAGAAGGTCGTCGTTCTCGACCTCGCCTACGGCACCGGCTACACCGTGCGCCTCACGAAGACGCAGGCAACGAAGCTCGCGAAGGCAGCGATCGGCCCGACGCCCGAGGTCATCCACGGCTGGACGGAGCGCATGGGCGCCGCGCAGTCGAGTTTCCGCGGTAGCGGTCTCCGGCTGTACTAGCCGTTCAGAACCTCGGTCCGCTGTACGTGCGAGGCGTCGCTCGGCTGCCTCCTCCGTGGCCCTTCGGACGCGGATGGTACGTGTACCCGGCGACGTACTGCGCGTTCTCCGGGTGCGCGAGCGCGACACCGGTCACGGCGTCGATGATGCCGCGAGCGTACGTGACGTCGCCGCGCCACCCTGCCATGTACTGCGGATCGCCGGGGAACTCCGGCGCAAGACCGCGTGCGCGGTCCGTCATTGCGTCGAGGTACGCCTGCACCTCGAACTCGGTATCAGCGCCGCCCTTGAACGGCGCCACCGGCACGATCGTCCATGCCGTGATGCGCCTACCGTCGCTGCCGCGAAGGATGCTGCGCGTCCCCTCCCATGAGTGCCATCGGATAACCATGCCCGATTATACGCCGACCACGTCACCGGTCTTTCGTGGCGGTGTCGTTTTTCTGGATCGACGCCAGCGGCACGGGATCATCGGGCGATTCGCACGCGCGAAACAGGATCTCCGTGCCGTCGTCGAGAACGATCGCGTCGATGACCATCTGGAGCCTCGTGACGCATGGGTTCCAGTAGCGCGTCTGCCGCACGGCGACGATGCGACGGCCCACTACGTCGCGTGAGTTCACGACGCCTCGGTGAAGTCCGGCTCGCCGCTCTGATGAGCCGCAAGGCACTTCTCGCCGCAGAACTCCCGGCGCTTGCCCTCGACGATCACCGTGGCTCGGACGGCGAAACGTTCGCCGCACTGGTAGCACGTACCGTCTCCGTGGAGGCGCGGATCGACGCCGCTGCCGAGGCACTCGTCGCGGAGAACGATCCGGTACACGCTCGCCGTCTCCTCGGTCGCTGGCGTGCACACGGTCACCCCGTACGTTCGTCGGAACTCGCACACGCGACACTTGCAGCCTTCTGCGCAGCGGCTCATCGCCTCACCGATCGATGCTTGGACGTCGCATCTCTGACGATGTAGCGCCTCGTCGTGCGGTCGAAGATCGAGAAGCCGCCGTAATCTCGAACGGCGAACGACTCTGCGAAGTCGGTCGCAGCCGAGACAGACGAGAAGTAGTACAGCTTGCGCGTACCGTACGCGAGCCACCCATTCTCAGGGCACGCGTTGTCGTACAGCGCAACGCGAAACCGCTGCGGGATAGCGTGCCGGATCGTCGATCCGTCACGCCGCTGGAAACTCTTGCGGTCGTAGGTCTTCATCGTTCACCGTTTTGCCGCTTAGGCGGCATTGCCATGTACGCGTCGATCTCTGATTGCCGTGTGGGGCGGAGAGCACGCCGCCCGCAACCACGTCGGCGAGCTCGCTGCGGCGTGCGTCGCCTACGCAAAATGGCGAGCTTTCGCCGCCGTGAAGGATTACTGAATATTGTTGCGACGCCCGCTTTCGCCGCGGTAAACTCACAACATGGCAATCATCAAGAGGTCATCCATGCGTAAGTCTGACCCGTACGACGCGCTTGCTGGCGTTCTGGCGGGCGTAGGGACGGGCATCGTCGCTTTCGGGATCGTGGCGCATTCACGCAACGCGGAGGCTTCGACGATGCCGCACGTCAACCGGTCCACAAAACTCTCCGACCTTCGCGGCGAGTACGCCGCAATGTACGCTGCCGCCACGATCAAGCCAGAGGCACTCCAGACGGTCGATCGCATCGTCACCACGCTCACCTCGCACCGAGATCGTTACGAGGCGGCGAGTCGTGCGTCTGGCGTGCCGTGGTACGTCATCGCAGCTATTCACTCGCTGGAGGGGGGCGGGCAGAGCGGAGACTTCTCGCGCCACCTCCACAACGGCGACCCTCTCACCGCTCAAACGACGCACGTCCCAGCGCACCGACCGGCTGCACCTCCCGCGAGCGGTCATCTCCCGTATACGTGGGAGGAGAGCGCCTCCGACGCACTCTCTCGATGGCACGGGGCGACCGACTGGAGCCTCCCCGCGACCCTCTGGAGATTGGAGGGGTACAACGGATTCGGCACGCGCGGACACGGGCTGCCGACGCCGTACCTCTGGAGTTACACGGATCGGTACACGAAGGGTAAGTACGTCGCTGACGGCGTGTGGGACGCGAATGCGGTGAGCCGTCAAGCGGGCGCAGCCGCACTGCTCAAGCGCATGGAGCAGCGCGGGATCATCCCGCCGCTCGCGTGATGGACGCACTACTCCTCACCTACGGGGAACGTTTCGCGCCCGCTGGCGCAGTCGCGCACGTCCGCACTGGCGGAAACGATCACGCGGCGTGGGCTCGATCTCGACACGCTGCGGCCGTCGCGGAGTTCGAGCGCCGCGGCCTCGATCGTTCGACCGCGTGGTGGGTATCCGCCGCGCTGGTATCGCAGTGGGCTCGCGAGACAGGATGGGGGCGCAACGAGTGGTCGTGCTCCGAGGGAAACATCCGCGCGACGTCGTCATGGCACGGCGATACCATGCTCCTGCAAGGCAGCGACGATTCCGCCCCCGCACCATACCGAGCGTACCCGGTCGAGCCGAACTGCGAGACTGGAGTGGCTGATGCGATCCGTCTCGCGGTCGACGGCTCTCTCTACCGAGCAGCGTATGAACGTCTCGTCGCGTCAGCCGCGAACGGACCGTATGTGGTAGGCAATGCAACTCGCTATGCCGTGCCTCTTGACTTGACGACGTGGTATTCTGACGTGATGCACGCAGGGTGGAACCCCTGGACTCAAGCGGGAGTCGACGAGTACAGATCGATCGCTGGAACCGTGGCGGGCATCGTCGGTGCGCCGCCGTACGTGAGCACGACGTGGCGGAACGTTGCGGCGGTCGGTGCGGGGGCTGGCGTGGTCGCGGTGCTGTATGCCGCGTGGAGGAGCGGCTAGAATCGGCAGCTCGGGTACTCGCTCTGAACGATCTTTGCGATGTCGTCGATCCGGCAGCTCCGCTTCGCCTCTTCGACCATGTTGAATGCGACCCGTCTGAACGGACCAATGCTGTCGAAACTCCCGCGGTTGATCCCTGCGTCAGCCGCCAGTCATCGAGACCTTTCGCGCGCTCATCGCTGAAACCCTCCGACGAGAAACGCCTTCGCGGCGTCGATCGCGTTCGCGAGCGTACAGGAGCCGCTTGTGCGGAGAACGTCGCCGTACGTCTTGCACTCGACGAGGTGTGGCGTTGCGGTGCTCTCGGCGATAACGTGCTCGATCGATGTCCCAGTTGAGAGGTCGACGAACGATAGCGAAACGTCGTGGTCTTCGGTCTCGATGAGGTGCATCGACATCTCACCCTGTCTCCAGTGAGCCGACCGGTTCTGGTAATTCACGAGGTGAGGTGCAGCGATGCCTTTGCATGCCATCATGAACGCGATGTAAGCGTTGACGTAGTCGAGGCGTCGCCGTCCGATCGCTCGCTCGATCACCTCCACGACGTCTTGCCACGGCACGACTGCGCCATCGCCGGGAATCTCGCGACGGAGGATCGCGCCCGCGAAGTCGGCGAAGCTCTCGCGGACGTACATCGTGACGTATTCCGCCGACTTGCCGACGCCGATGGCGAGGATGACCGCGACGTGCGAGTAGGCAGCGTCGCGGTACACATCGACCGCCTCGACGGTAATGCCGCTCTCGGGACTGCTGAAAGTGGCGCTCTTGCCGAGTACGTCTTCGGTGCCGATGCGAAGTTGTCGAAGCGACTCCACGACCGAGTCGAAACTCATGACTGAGGGTGTCATACTTGATCTCCGGCGAGTTGTTTGCAGCCAGAATGCCTACTGCGTAACGCGCGGAACAGGCTCAAAGTCTGGTGAGAGACCAGCCCTATCGAGCATCGATCTTGCCGCCTGCATCTCCGCCTCTTCATCGTCGTCGCGGTACGGGTTGCCTGCGATCGTGCCGTATCGATGCCACGCCTTGCCGTAGCGAGACGGGAACACGTCACGCACGCCGAAGAATCGGCTGAGCAGTTCGGAGCCTGTACGCAGGCGTGGTTCCGATACGCTGTGATGCGCGCCGATCGTGCCGTTTTCGTCGCGTTGAAGCACTACAGCCTCGTCGCGTCGGAGGCTGGAGAGCGTGAGCGGAGAATCGACGCCGACGATGAACGTCATCCGAGGAAACGTTGCCCGCACCCGCTCGACGAGTTCCGTCTGCGCCGACGGATGGACGTGCGAGTCGAAGCCGTCGATGATGCACACGCCCTCCATCTCTTCGGGGAACGCCGCAGACACGGTTCGGCCAGCCATCACCTCGCGCGTGATCCAGCGCCCGCAGAGATCCGCGACCCACGCTGCCAGCGCGTTCGTGCCGTCGCCGAGGCGCGGCAGAGGCACGCCGTCCACCTCGACGTTCCGCATGCCCATACGCACCTCTGCGGCATCGAGAACGGAGGAGAGGGCGCGACACGTCGCGGCGTAGGCGTCGCCGGAACGAAGCGCACGGCATCCCGATTCTCCGCTCCATTCGTGGCGCAACAACTTGTTCCGCTGGATCTCCACGAGAACGTCGCGCGCTCGCATGACGCAAATGGTCTCGTCGAACAGTGAACCGATCCTGCGCCATCCGTTTCTGGAGTCGATTTCGAGCAAGGTTCCGTCGGCGCGGCCGTCGTTTCGCACGCGGTCGATGCCGTATGCGGCGTAGAAGCCGCCGAACCACCCGAGGCGCTGCACGGGCGAGGCGTGACCGTGGTCGAGCATGAGCGACGTGACGTACGTAGCCCCGTCGATCTTCGCGGACGCATCGGCGCTGTGTTCGCCGTCGCGAAGGATCGTATGGCGAACGTACGACTCGCACGGCGCTGTTACGTTCGGACCGGCGACGGCGAGTGCCGCGCCGCGAAGCGCGCTGGTCTTTCCCTCGCCGACCAGCGCGAGGAACTGCCCGCCGTCTCGCGGCGGAGGCATCTTGATGGTGACGTCGGCGAATGGGCCGATGTTATGGAGCGTGAAGGTCGTGATGTTCATGGCGTTTGTGATACGTGCGCTGCGTCACGAATCTTTATGAAATTCGCCGCGGAGATTGGTGATCGCATGCCCGATAGCGACAGACGCAATCGTGATGTTGCCGTTCGCCTCGTGTTCGAGAGCATAGCGTTGATCGCTTTGCAGCCGCGCCATCGTTGCGTCGAATGCAGCACGCATCCGGTCGACCTCCCCGAGAAGGAACTCGACGTCTTCGTCGTCCACGTCGAAGCGTAGCGAGTTGTGCGTGCCGACCGGGCATGAGCACGCCCTATTGCCGACGGAGAGCGATGGCACGCGCTGCTCCGCTGGCGTAATCCATCCATAGCAGTCGGAGCACCTCGCCTGCTGGAGACGCCCGCGAATGCTCTCGATCCTATCGTTTACCACTGCTCATCCTCCCGACGCAGCATCGGCCCGTTCTTGTTGCCGTATTCGATCAGAGAATCGACTGCGGCGAGCGCCGTGTCGAGCATCGTGATCACTGACAACGTTCTCCATCGAGGAAGTTCGCAGTCCTGTGCCTCCCGAGCGGCTGGAAAGCCGAACTTACCATCGATGACATCGTCGATGAGTTGCGGCGAAAGACCGACGAACGAATGAACGATGTCTCGTCGGGGATAGCCGATTCCGATATCGCACGATCCGTAGACGTAGCACCCGCGTTCGTCGAGCGAGACCGCGGCGTAGAACCTACCGACGGAGCCCTTCGTGCCTACGGTATCCATCATGATTCCCTTTCGGCTCGATTGAAGGCGCGGGTACTCCGTGCCTCGGCACGGAGAGGAAGCGCCCTAGCCAGTACGTTTCGAGCCGCGCTGCGATTCAACGTAGCGTTTGACGATCTCCAGCGGAGCGCCACCGCACGACACCGCGCAGTACGACGGTGACCAGAGATGGTCGCCCCACAATGCTTGTGTCACTTCGGGAAACTTCTGCGCTCGCACCAGCCTCGACGACACGCCTTTGAGCGAGTTCACCAGCCGCGCAAGCGACACTTTCGGCGGGTAGGCCACCAGAAGATGAACGTGGTCGCCCTCGAAGTTCGACCCCGTGAGTTCGCACTCGAACTCGCGGCATACCGTCTCCCACGCTCCCCTCATCACGGCGAAGATCGCGTCGTTGAACACGGAGCGTCGATACTTCGTCACGAAGACCAAGTGAACGTTGAGGTTGAAAACGACGTGACGGCCGCGACGAAGTTCGGTTGACTCGCTCATCGACCTAGTGTACGGTCCAGACGTCGTGGATATTCACCGCGGGTACAAGTATCGCTGCTATCCGACCGTCGAGCAGGTTGAACTGCTCGGCGACTGGCAAGGCAAGCAGCGGTTCCTCTGGAACCTCGCGAACGCGCAGTACGAATACGCGTACTCGCGATGCCGCGCCGACCGCTGGCGCCTCCCGAGCGCCGTCGGACAAATCTACGAGCTCACCACGCTGCGTGAAATGCTCCCGTGGCTCCGAGACGTGCCGCGCGACGTCCAGAACCAACTGCTCATCGAACTCAACCTCGCGTGGCAACGCTTCGTCAAGGGCATCGCCGGTCGCCCGCAGTTCAAATGCAAGGGCAAGCACCGCGCTCCGGTGATTGCGCCGCAGGACTACCGTCTCGAAGGCGAAGGCCGCAAGCGCCACGTCGTGTTCCCGAAGCTCGGTACGCTCTCGATTATCTGCCACCGCGAGCCGGTCGGCAAGATGACGAAGTGCGCCGTCTCGCAGGACGGCGACGCGTACTACGTTTCGATCGGGGCCGTCGTCGAAGCCGACGATCCGCCCGTCTCGACGAAGCCGATGGTCGCGTACGACCGCGGCGTTACCAACACGATCGCAGGCAGCGACGGCTCGATCGTTCGCAACCCGAAGCACGACGAGAAGTCGCACAAGCGCAAGGTTCGTCTCCAACGCAAGGCCGCGAAGAAACAGAAAGGCAGCAACAACCAGAAGAAGGCTTACGCTCGCGCCGCTCGGTGCGATCGTAAGGTGAGACGTCAGCGCAATCATTTTCTGCACGTTCTGTCGAAGGACATCGCCAAAAGCCACGGCGTTGTGTTCTTCGAGAATCTGAACCTGCCGAACATGACCCGAAGCGCGAAAGGCACGAAAGAGAAGCCCGGTCGAAACGTGGCGCAGAAGCGTGCGCTCAACCGCGGCCTACTCGGAGCGTGCCTCGGCGAACTGAAACGCATGGTGACGTACAAGATCGTTCTCGAAGGCGGGCGCGTCGTTGAGGTGCCCGCCGCGTACTCCTCGCAGGAGTGTGCGGAGTGCCACCGCGTCGATGCGGCGTCACGTCGAGGCGAACGTTTCGAGTGTACGTCGTGCGGTCACCGCGACCATGCGGACAACAACGCCGCCAGAGTTCTCCTCGCACGAGGGATCGTCGTGCTCGCCGTGGAACCCACGGTGACAGTCTGCGGAGATGCGGGCGCCCAAGGCCGGTCGAAGAAGCAGAAACTTCGCGTCGTGAGACGTGGAACGCGACGCGAAGGCGCAGCGAAAGCCGCGCAGTTAACGACGCGGTAGGTTTACGAATCCCTCCGCAGACGTACTTGATCCTGGCGCTGCTGCGGCACGTATTGCCGCTCGCGCACCACCCGTCGCACCGAAGCCACGTCACAAACACCAGCCGGTGCACGCCGCCGCACGGATTCTCGATTTCGCGCGGCGTGAGAGTCTGGAGCGTGGGCGCCACGCCGAGGCGGCGAAGCATCACCATGCGCATGTCGCGTGTCGGCGTCATGGCTGTTTTACTCCTCTCGACCGTGTTTTCTTGCGCGATCATGCGCGAGACGCCGCGACGCGGCGGTACTCGTCGGCCGTGAAGGTCGGCCACTGAGGGTTGGCGCGATCGCCCTCGACGGCTTCGTACGCAGCCTTTCTCGCTGCCAGCGTCGTTCCGATCGACGCTTCGAGCCGCTTTCGCAGCGACTCGGACTCTGCGAGCGCCTCGGCCCACGAAGCGCCGCGCCCGAGCAGAAGCACCTCGCCGCCGAGGTGAGCGTAGATCGAGTGGATGCCGTCGCGCGAGCGGTGAAGGCTCATCGCGAAGCCGTAGTTCTCGTACAGCGCCTTCGTGGTCATGCCGCGTGCGGTGTTCTTGTCAGCCATGCCGGTATTACGTCACGCGCTGGCTGATTCTTTCGCGCCGCTGGCGTTTTCCGAGGCTGGCATTACGCGCCGTGCTGTCGCGCGCAGTTTCGAGAGAGCACCTGCCTCGATCTGCTGGATGCGCTGGCGCGTCACACCGAGACGTACGCCGATTTCGCTCTGCGTCTCCTCCTCGCTGCGAAGGTAGCGAGCTTCGATAACTTCACGCTCGCGCTCGGAAAGAGACGTTTTGGCGAGGATGAGCGCAACCGATCGCTTGCAGTACGACGTCTCCGCCAGTTCTTCCGGTGATGGGTCTTCCGCGGCGATGGATTCTTCGAGCGTTTGCCGGTGCGGATCGGAGCGATTCCCTGTCAATTCGGAGAGCGATCGCTCGCCTCTTGTGAACGCATAGTACGACCGCGAGTCCCACTTTTGGGTGTCGGCATCTCCGATCGATGTTGACGCTACGATCTCACCGTCGATGTCTGACGTGCTGCGCTCTGTCTTGCTTCGTTCGATGCGGCGAAAAGCTACTGCTACTGGCCTCGGAATGTGGCCGACGCAACGCATCGCATACCAGTTGATGATCGTTCTCTTGAAGACGCACCCGTAGGCGTAAGAGCTAAACGATGCATCGTCGATAGCGTCGTACCTGAGCGATGCGTCGTACAGCGCTAGCCACGCCGACTGCTCCATATCAGGACGGAGCGGGTTGTTATGGCCGAACATTGACCGAACTGCTGCGATCGCAAGACCTCTGTTGCTGTTCGTCAAAGCGAGAGCCTCTGCGTGCGAACGCTTCGGCTCCTTCTTGCTGCCGCTCATCGCTACCTCAGAAGAAAACCGTGATCGTACACGCCGTCTTGCAATCGAGCGGCGAGTGCCTTGTGAGCCGCCATGAGTTCCGCGTATTCGGCAGGGAACAGTTCGCGCCAGAGGTGCTTGCACTGGTAGACGCCAGCGTCCCACGAGCCGAGGTGCAGTTCCGGCCTGCCCGCCGCGTAGCTCTCGCGCATCGGCAGCGACTTGAGCCACAACGCGTCGAGCATGATGAGCACGTTGCGAGCGTCGGCGGAGAGGTTGAGCGAAGGGCGGGCGTGCGCGAAGTACGGGTCGCCGGTCACCTCCCACGGCTCGGCAGTCGCCTCGCCCGTGAAGTGGTTGCGATCGTTCTTCTTCGTCGGCTCCGCCTTGCAGTCGCGGTAGAGCGACGACGTTTCGCGCGTGTCGAGTACGTCGAGTGCGTCTTGTCGAGTGCGCCAGAACCAGTGATTCTTGATGCGCCACGACTTGCCCTTGTACTGCACGTCGCGCATCGCGGTGCAGTTGTTCGAGCCGTGGATGAGCGCGTAGACGTGGCAGTCATCGACCCAGCGGTTGTAGGCCGCGGACGCTTCGGTCTTAGCGGTCGGCGCGAGGTACTCGTCCTTCTGATTGATCCACGTTTCAGCGACGAGTTTGCGGGCGGAGAAGAGAGCGACGCAGTGGCGGTAGTTTGCTGAGAGAACCGAGAGCCCATGATTGACCGTATCGGCGCTAGACACGAAGTATACGAGCGTTGCGCTATGTGTGAGGCTGTTCGCGTTATTGCCGAAAAACATCACTGCCGCTTCGGCGAGTTTTCCGTGCCCTGTTTCCTTCACCTTGAGTCCGCTGCTGAGTTGAGGTGCGTCTACGGATTTCGTTGCACCGATCGGCGCTCTAACCCAGTCGGAGGCGGATCGACCGTCGGAGTTGTAGATGGTTTTGCTGTGAACGTTTCCGACTGAGAAGGCGCGCGACTCCTTGACGCTGAGAGTGATGCGATCGATTCGATTGGAGCCGCACGCATTCCAGATAGTGAAAGACACCCCCCACCTTGAAGAAACGTCGGCGAACTCCGACGCTTGAAACATGAAGCCAGAAACGAACGCTACTCTCGCGTACCACCATGCGCGGAACGCTCGATATGAGCACCCGCTCATGAACGTTGGCACCGAGAACAGCGCGATCGTCACCTTCTCGAACCCGTACTCTTGCGCCAGTATCGACGCGCGATACATGAACTGCGCGTAGAGTTGCTGCGATGACGGGCCGAGTTTCGCCGCCTTCATTTGCTTGTTCACTTCGGTGAGCGCGATCCCCGCCTTGTGGTCGCCGACCTCCGTACCTGCATTGTTCGCCGTCCCATACGGCGGGTTCATATAGAACACCAGCCGTTTGCCCGCCTTCGCCGCCGCTCGCAGGACATTCTCGACACGCGACGGAATGCGGTTGTCGCCGTCGTCGATCGCGAAGAACGGGGATTGCGCGTTATCGTTCAGAAAGTCGTACTGGAATACGTACTGCCCGCCCCACCCTTGCTCACGCATCACGTTGACGTCGGGTCGTTCGGCGGTGCTCGAAATGAGGCATCCCCAGTCGTTGTAGTCGCGCGTGAGGTTGCCGGTGCCAGCGGCGCAGTCCCACACGATGCACTCGCGTCGCCAGTCCGCCCCGAGCACGCGTTCGAGTTCCTTGTTCGCCTCGGCAGCCCAAATGGCCGGTGTGAAGAATGCCCCCTGCCTGCGGCGCGCGTCGTCTTCGACGAGACGATCCTTGTCGGCGTAGAACGACTCCACGTCCGACGGCTTGTAGCCCTGCTCGAAGTGAGCGAAGAAGCTGCGGTACTGGTCCGCGTTGATGAGCACGGTGCCGTCGTCGTAACCGGGCACGCAGAGCACCCCGCGCTTCGTCGCGTGTGGCTGCACTTCGTCTGGATGGAAGAGGCACCGCAGGAACACGTCCACTTGTTCAGTCGGCGTGAGCGATGCCTTGCCGGTGCCGCGGAAAACGTTGTCGCGCCAGTACACGAAGATCGCGCCGAGGTTCGCTCGCGTAGCACGCACTCGATGCTCGTTGCCCGCGGCGAGCGTCTCTACCTGCGCGAGCACGTCGCCGAAGTCGAGGTCTCCGTTCACGTCATACACGTACGGCAGGAGGTTGAAGCCGCTCACGAGCGCACGCGTGAGTTCGGGCGAACCGGCCGACGGAGCGACGCTCCAGTCGATCGGGAGCCCGAGGAATCCGCGCACTGCATCGGTCGCGAGCACGAAGCATTCGTTGCGGTCGCCGACGAGCAGAACGTTCGGCATCGCCCCGCCCGCCGACTCGAAACGCTTGAGGTACAGGATGAGTTGCCCGAGCACGGAGCAGACGTGGCCGCGCTGCTTGAAGTCGAGGTCGTACTTCGCTTCGAGGAGGAGACGAACGTTCCTCGGAGGCGTGCCAGCGGACCACTCCGCGACGCCGTCGGTGCCGTGCGGCGACGACCACTCTGCGTCGTCGCGGCGAGCGGCCACTTCCGCGCGGTAGGCGTTCTCGACGTCTTTCTCAACGCGCGACGTGCTGAGTGCGGCGCTGAGTCTGGTGTGCTTTGTCACTTGCGTGTCGCCTCATACGCCGCGATGGCGTCGTCGATCGTGAGCCATTTGTCGCCGAAGCGATTCGAGCGGCAGAGCCACGCGCTGTCAGCGAGCGAGAAAATGTATACGTAGTAGAAGCTAGCGTCCTTGCCGACGAAGTCGTTCGCGCCGTATGTACACGCGCCAACGTCATCTTCTCCTCTGTCTCTGCCGTACGCCTCGCACCAGTTGTCCGGTCCGCGGCCGAACTCGTGCTTCTCCCCGATCTTCTCCCCGAGAGCGGATAAGTCGCCGAGCGCCATGAGTGCGTCGATCTTGTCCGGGGTGCTGTAGTGGTCGCGGAGCGTCGCCCCGACGTGCGTAGGATAGCTGTCGTGGCCGCAGAAAATCGCGGTGACGGTGCCGTCTGGATTCTCGCGTCCGATGAGGCAGTCTGTTCCCATGACGAGGATACGTAATCGATCGCTCGGCTATTCAGACGCGCCAGAACTTGATCGTGCCGTACTCTCCGTCGCCAGCGGTGTACACGACGCGAGCCACTCCTGCGCGCCGCAGGAAACGTTCGCAGTTGGCGCACGGTCTAGCGTTTGCGAATGCGCCATTCGCCGTGGATCGTGCGACGTACACCGTCGCGCCGCGTGCCCGGTGAATGCCGAGTCGTCGCACGGCGCGTACCTCGGCATGATGAGACGGAGACATGTCTGGCGGCGCGTTGATGTTGACAGCCCACTCCCGCCCGTCGTCGCACACGACGATCGCAGCAAGATGATGTTTTCCAACGCCTCCCTTAATCCTCTCGGCCCACGCGATCGCGTGGGCTTCTCGAAGGGTGCGGTTCATCGAGAAAACTCCTCGCCTGCGATGCGGATCACTGTCTCGCGTAGCTTCAAGAAAGCGATAGCCTCGATCTGACGCGCCCTCTCGCGGGAGATGCCGTAGCGATCGCCGATATCTTTCAGCGTCCCCTGTGGGTCGCTCCAGAAACGTCGCGTGATGAGGTCGCGCTCCCTCGGAGTGAGGTGCGTCTCTGCCAGTGCTCGCCTCGCGATCACGCCGCGCTCTGCGTCGTCGAGCAACTCGTCGACGCTCGCATCGCACGACGGAACCGTGTCCACGAGCATGATGCCTTCGGGCGTGCCGTCGGAATCTTCGACGAGATCGCAGAGAGACTGCTCCCCGTGTCTCCACGTCCAGTACGCGACGTCATTCCACCGTAGGCGGTTCTCGGTGTATTCCGGCTCTCTGCCGTAAATGTGGCCGAACGCTTTGCGGATATCGCCTTCGCGGCGGCGTTGTACTTCTTCTCCGCAGCCCGAGCGGTGACGGTTTCAGGCGAGACGCTTGCGGGGGTTCTGCGTTTTCTGGTTGTCATGGGTGGGGTTCCTTCCATCTCGAAAGTATCACGGGACGAGAGCGTGAACGACTTGAATCCGTGTAAGATTTTCTCTCGTAAAGGCGTTCTGTAGATGCTTGCGCAAATCTTTCAAGTGACTCCGCCGACCGAGCCGTGATAGCCTCGCGGCGTGCCTCGTTCATGGCTCGATCGTAATGCCCTCGCCGTCGGCGGAACCGCCGCTGGCGTTGCCGTGGCTGCGCTCTTGTGGCCGCGCCGCACCGCATCAGCGACGGTGGCGCCGCCATCGACGCACCCCGCCACGCAGCCGACAACCAGCCACACCACTACCCCGACGGTGACCATGCCGACGCTGCCCGCAGTTGCGCCCGCGGAGATCACCGCGAGCATGAGCGCGCTCGATTACGACCGCGCCGTGGTCGCAGCCGCGATCGAAGGCCGCGTGCCTGCATCGCAGGGGTTCATCACTGCCACGGTGACGTCGCCGGGGCACACGGGAACGTTCTGGTGCTCGAAGTTGCCGCTCACGATCGGAACCGACGAGGCGCCGTTCCATGCGCCACTCTCTGCCCCGTCCGCGCAGCGCATCGCAGACCACTTCGGCTACCTGTTGCCGACACGCAAGATGGTCGACGTGATCCACGCGCAGGCAGACGTTCTGGTGCCATTCCGGGCGTACACGTCAGCGCGGCAGTCGGTGAGCACGTACCTCGCGTCGAGCGCTGCAATCACGCAACGTATCGCCGGTCGCAAGGGGCTGGTGAGCGACTACGCGAAGGATTACGTCATCACGAACTCGCGCCGGTCGAACCCGGCGAAGATCGCGATCTACGGCGCGTGGGACTCGCAGGGAACGATCGTGCAGCCGTTCGCGGTGCCGCACGCGCTCACCTACTGCGACTACTCGCAGCAGCCGCGCTTCGTGCTCAACCGCGTGATCGTGGACGGGCGGGAGATGACGCTGGTTGACGCGCTCGCCGACGCGACGACGGCCCCGCTGTTCTCTAGCGAAGGGCCGATCGTCGGGGCGATGTTGAGGTACTAGCAGTCGACCACGAGCAGCTTCGCAGGGTCGACCTTCGCAGCCACTTCGTCGAACGATGCAGGCTTGCCCGATCGAAGCTCGTTCACGAGGTTGTCGGGGCGCGCGAATTCGTGCGTGTACACGGGCCGCTGCATGAGCGACTCGATGCGCGCTCTGAACTTGCTGAACTGGATCTCCAGCACCATCTTGTTTGCAGTGATGTCGACCAGCTCGGCCAGCCGATCGTCGTGACTCATCGCCGCAGCGTCGGGGAGATTGTCCCACATCCTCTCGCACGGCACACACGATCCAGTCGCCTTCGATCCGCACCACGTACAGGTTCTTTTTCTCATCGTCGTCGTCTCCCTCCGATTGTCATACGTCGCTCGCCGATGTTTTCTTACAGCATCTCAGTTCATCATCGCGTCGGCCTCCGCCGTCGCCCGAAGAAGCATGAGCCTCACGTCGGTCCACCACGACTCTCCCTCTACTGCGGAGTCGATCGTTTCTCCCTCCGCCATGAGATCCTTCCACGTCGCCTCGGGGACTAACGCGAGGGCCAGAGCGTGAGGCGAGAGCAGATCATCGGCGTCGCAGATCGCATCGAGAACATGGCCCCACTCGTCAGCGCAGAGCGTAGATAGCCGACGGTCGAGATCGATCCTCGCTCGCAGCACGACAGGCGCGAGAAGGAACGACTCGATACGCATCGTTTCGTCGGGTGCATGCCATTCGTCGTGCTGCGCCCAAGACGCGCCGTAGGCCATCGCCTCGACGGTCTCGTCGGCGCTGAGAAAGCATGCCACGTCGAGCATCGTTGCTGCGCTCGGACGATCGGCGAGGCGGCGGAGGAGTTCGGCGAGTCGAGGCGCGAGGCGTGGTTCGTTACTCATCGCTGCGCCGCTTCTCGGATAGTGTTGAGGACCATCGCTGCCTCCGCTGCAAAATGATCGGCGAGAAGAGCGTACGCCATCGCCTTCCGATCGGCCTTCATTGCAGACCTTTCCTGCACCTCGCACTCCTCCATGACCTTCGTCGTGAAACTTGCGGCGAGCGCCAGCATTGCGTCACGAGGCGTGGTGTCCGAGTGCGCCTCGCAGTAGACTCCGCGGCCTTCGGCAACAGCTTTCCACGACCCGTTTTCGCCGCGCCGCCACACTGCGAATTTGACGCATTCGTAGCCGAGATCGACGGCCAGACGGGCGAGCGATTCTTTCGGGTCTGCCTTACCCAGAGCGATGCTGGCCGTGGCGATTTTCGCGCGTCGTGAGGCTGCCGCCAGCCGCATGCGGGCCGAGAGGTCTTGACACGACGCGGCAGTCCCGCGGTGAGAGACCTTCAACTCGTCGAGTCGTTGACGGATCGCGTGAGCGAGCGCGCCGATAGCCTCGTATCGCGTGAAGCCGATGGCGCGAATGACGGCGCCCGGACGCGCCACCTCCGCGAGTGGATTGTCCGACTTCATGATCGTGGCCTTTGCGACGAACTGATCCGCCCCCTGTTCCTCAACCGTGACGGTCGGCACGAACCCGCCGCCGTCTTCGGCGTGGATGCCGAACTCGCGGTTGACGGTGAGGCGGAGCAGTTGCTCCACCCGCGTCGCGATCCCTTGCACGTCTTCGATGCGCATGACACTTGTACGGCGATGCGGCTCAGTTTCTTTCGTGCGAAATTCGTCGCGACGTCGAAAGAATCACGGGGCGACCGTCGTATCACCACTCGAAGCTACCGACGGCGAACCAGTCGGAGAAAGACAAGAGAGAGAATGATTCCCACGGCAAAGCAGGTTCTCCGCGCGTCAAGCTCGGGCAAGGCGTACTTCGAGGTGTCCTTCGACACCGTGCGCGACCCCGACGGGCTGTTCGTCGAGTGCAAGACGCGCACGATCTACAGCGACGTCATCGACTCGTCGAAGAACATCGTCCAGTGGTTCGACGCTGGCACCGGGCGCCGCGTCAAGCCGCGCGAAGACTGGGAGTTCCGTCGCGCCGACGGGCGCCCGCTCGACGGCGACGACAAGAAGGCCGACAACGCCACGATCGCGACCATCGGCCCGTACACGGTCGAGCTCACTGTCGGCACCGACCTCAGGTCGAGGTACGTGGTACGCCACGGTCACGGCGGGCTGGTGCCGACGCAGACTGGCTTCGCCAGCGAAGCAACGTTCAACGCCGAGAGCGATGCCCGCGAGCACGCGACGGCGTGCTTCAGCGCGCTCCTCTCGGGGAAGCCGACGCCGTTCGCCAGCCGCGCCGCCTGAGCCATCCCGCCAGCGCACGTTTCCTCGCCCGACGCGCCGCGGTTGCGGTACGATCGTCGGGCGATGGCACGTTGCGACAAAACGATCAACCTGTACCGCGCCACATCCGGCTCTCGTCCGAGTCTAGGCAAACGAACGTCGTGGTCGCCGGACCTAGACGTCGCTGACTCCTACACACGCAACCCCGGCTTCGGCGGCGATACGATCTTCGTCGCCAGCGTGTGCCCGGAGTACGTGCTCGACCTCACCCGCGGGCAGGAGTGGCACCTGAGCCGCTACAATCGACAGTTCCACGCGTTGCGCGAAGCGCTCGAAGAATCGGACGACTGGCCCGAGATTCAGGAGGCGCTCGACTGGCATCGTGGTGCGCCAGATTGGTTCGACGGCGCGTATATCCACAACGTGTGGGAGAACCACCGGGCGGTGTTTGCCGCGCTCTCCGCGCTGTACTCGTGGGTCGTCTTCTTCGACGACTTTCCCGAGGGAGCCGTGACGTGGACGAAGCTCGACGACACGCCGATCGATGCGCGCAGGTTTGCTCCGAATGGCCGCAGAACGATTCCGCGACACCGCGGGCAACGATTGCGGTAGAATGGTCTGGCGATGACCACCATTTTCTTCGACCACCACTCGACCACTCCCCCGTCCGAAGCGGTGATCGACGCCGTAGCAAGCGCGATGCGGCTCGCAGGGAACGCTTCGTCGTCGCATGAGGGCGGCAAGGCGTCGGCGCGTATCGTCGACGACGCGCGCAAGTGCGTGGCCGATGCGCTCGGCGGAGTGGACCCGAACGACGTGTATTTCACGTCCGGCGCTACCGAGAGCAACAACATTGTTCTTCGTGGCATCGTCAACGCGGCGAACGATCGCGGAGTAGCGCCGCACATCGTTTCGTCCGCCATCGAGCATTCGGCGATTCTGGTGCCGCTTCGCGAACTCGCGAAGCGTGGGCAGTGCACGTTTACGCTCGTGCCGGTGGGCTCCGACGGAGTCGTCAATCCCGACGACGTGGCGCGAGCGATCCGACCCGGCACCGCGCTCGTCTCCGTGATGGGTGCGCAGAACGAAACTGGCGTGATCCAGCCGATCGAAGCAATCGCGAACGTCGCGCACTCGCGCGGCGTGCCGATGCACTCGGACCTCTGCCAGTCGTTCGGAAAGGTGCCGCTGCGCGGTTTCGACGCGGCGAGTATGAGCGCACACAAGATTTACGGGCCGACGGGTGCGGGGTGCGCTTATTTGCCGCAGCGCATGCTCGCTCGCATGAGCCCGCAGTCGCTCGGTGGTTCGCAGCAGAACGGTATCCGTGGCGGCACGCTCAACCTTCACGGTATCGCAGGCTTCGGCGCAGCGTGTCGCGAAATGCGAGCGTGGAACGAAGGACCGACGCGCGTCGGCGGGCTCGCGGGCGAAGCGCTGCGCCTCTGCCGTCTTCGAGACGCGCTCCTGCACGCGCTCCGAGGTGCGCTCGGCGATGACGTGGTGCACGTCAACGGAGCGATCGACGACCCGATCTGGACGCCGCAGAAGACGAACGATCCGGCGAAGCGTCGTCGTCTGCCTCACTCGCTCTCGATCACGCTGCGCGGCGTGTGCCCGATCTCGCTCGACGCTGCGCTGCGAAAGCATATCGACGTGTCGGCCGCGGCGGCGTGCAAGTCGCTCGGCGGCGAACGTTCGCACGTTCTCGAAGCGATGGGGATTCCCGACGACGGCGCGGTGGTTCGTATCGCGCTCGGCAAGTGCAACTCTGAGGCGAACGTTCAGTTCGCAGCGCAGTTGATCGCGGATGCAGCGCACGCACTTCTCGGCGTCGGCTGCGAGATCCCGGCGAGCAGCGACAAGCCGAAGGCTTGAGCGGCTACGGCTCCGCGGTCGGCGGAGTAATCACACAACGTCTGCGTAGCGAACGCGCTCGATGATATCGAGCGTATGACGTTCACTGAATCCATACAGCATTCGGATCGAATCGAAGCTCTGCCCGAGTTCCGATCGCCGTCTTACATCGCGAACGATATCATCGTTGATCCTGTTCCACTTGCCCGGAGGCTCGGCGATAGCCTCCGCGAGTGAGTATCCGCGGTTGAGTCGGCCGAAGAGAACCTGCGTATCGATGCTCAAGCGTCGCGACCACTCGGTGACGCAGTGAGTCTCACCGAACTCAGTGATCAGACGATTGTTACGCTTGTTCTGCGCCTGCTGGATGTCGGTCGCCCACCGGCAGTTCGCCGGGGCGTTCTTCTCACGGCAGTCGTCGCATAGATCGTGCTTGCCACACGTATACGAGCCGTCGTTGTTGATGCGATCGATAGAATGCTCGGCGGACGGGTGACGTCCCATGTCGGAGATGAAAGCCTCCGGGCTGTCGCTCCATCTCGCGCATACTCGGATGCCTCTGCCTCCATAGTCCGGGTACTTCTTATCAGTAGGCGTGTTACATCGACTCTTCATCCTTTTCCACACCATATAGACTTCGGATTTGGACTCGCCGTGCGTCTTTTGTGACGATTCACAGCCCTTCTTATACCTGCTGTGGCATCCACAAGACACGGACACCCCGCCGACGAGAGAGTCGCCACGCATTGACTTCTCGACGCCGCAATCGCACCTACACCACCAGTACGGTCGCCTGCCAACGAGTTTGTCGAGACGCAATACGGTGATCTTGCTAAATACGCGCCCGGTCAGGTCGACCCTGACGCCGACCCTTCCACATCCACATGATTTCGAGAGGCCACGAGTCAGACTTGCGCTCAAGAACTCTTTCTCGGCGCCGCACTGGCATTGCCCGATCCAGTAATTCCTACCATGCCTATCCGGTTGCCACCCAGCCGAACGCGCGCGCAAGCGCAGCAAACACCGCGCCAGACCATCCGGTCTGTTTTGTATGACGCGCAGAATCCGACGGCCACCGCGGCGGTCATCTTGCGCGGTCTCGGTTGGCGTGGATCTGGCGGATATCGTTCGATGACGGAGGCGACGCGATGCCGGACGACGGCGACCGTCGGACGGGTGCGATGGCCGCTGCGTTCTGATGGGTCAGCGCGTTGCTATCTCGGCTCTCATCGCGCAACGCACACGGTCTGCGACGCGGAGCACGAACCGTTGCTGCGTGCGAGCGTTGAGCACGACGCCCCCGCCGCGCCACCACACATGGCAGACGTCGTGCAGACTTGAGCGCAGTAGCAGCGGCCCTGCAAGTCGCACATATTACAGTATCCGTTCCCGCACGACCCGAGGCCGGTGCAGTGCTGGTAGGGGCCGCACCCGTCCGCCGTGCACGTATACGGGCCTCGCGGGATGCCATCGCTTCCCACGCGCGGCGTACATCCACCAGAGCACTCCGTTCCGGTAGAGCATCGGCATGATGTCATGCCTGCGATGAAGGGGCTGCATACTCCATAGTCGAGAAAGTTCCCCGTTCCGTCGGTGAGCGTAGCGCAGCAGTTCGCCGACGCTGGGCACTCGCTACTCGTCGCGCATCTACGCGCACATGAGCGATTGCCGCTGGCATCTGCGAAGCACACCGATCCAGCGTTGCAACAGACGGAACCGCACGCGCGATCGTCAGCGCAACACGCCCCGCCGACGCACGTCATTCCGTCAGAACACGGCCCGGTGGGGTTTGCGGAGGAGCACGGCATCGTAGGAGTGACGCACGCGCCGCCAGTGCACGACTGCCCGCTCGGACACGCCCCCGTCGGATTGGTCGGGCTGCACGGCCCCGGCGACGGGAGCACACAGAGTCCGCCCGAACACACGAGGTTGCCGCCGCACGCGTTCCCGCACGACCCGCAGTTCGCGCGACTACTCTCCACGTCGGTGCAGACTCCGCTGCACACCCTCTGGCCCGCGCCGCACGTCACGCCGCCGCCACCCGGCCCTCCGTCTGTCGCGCCGCACGCGGCGACACACACGAGCATCGCCAGAATCCCGATCAAACGCTTCATTCCGTCCTCCCGTCCCCGCGGTTCGTAGCGGGCGCGAACATATAGAACGCTAGCGTTCTGGATCGCAAGATCAGAACGACGCAGCGGACGTGTATGCGCCCGCGCAACAAGGCCCGCGAGACGCGCTACCAGAGCCCCGCGTACCTGCGGTTGCTCGGGCGCATCGGGGCGAACGTGCGGCGCTTGCGCGAGGCGAAGGGGTGGACGCAGGAGGAGGCCGCGTTCCAGTGCGATGACCTCGCTGCGCCGCTCCTGCGACGCATCGAGCTCGGAGCGACGAACGTGACGGCCATCACGCTCTCGCGGATCGCGGAAGGCTTCGGCGTGGACGCCTCAGAGCTCCTCGCGCCAGTTGAGGCGCTGCCAGCGAAGCGGAAGGCTGGACGACCGAAGAAGCCTCCGATAGTCGAGAACGATTGACCGTACACGGCAATCTTCGCGGAGGTTGTTTTTTCTCTGGTGAGGTGTTATTGATTGCTGACACGGCAATCCATGACCGCACGCACACGAACGTCCGTCCGCAATCAACCTTCGCCCCCGAAGAAGGCGCCGCGTCGCCCTGCGGAACAGCCGCGTTCGCTGCGCGAGTTCCAAGCGATGTTCCCAAGCGAAGCCGCGTGCGCGGACTACATGGAGCGCGTGCATTGGCCCGACGGTTTCGTGTGCCCGTCATGCGCCACAGCGGGAGAGCCGTACCGTTTCGCCGCGCGGCCCGAAGTGCTCCGTTGCCGCAAGTGTCAGCATGACACGTCGCTCACCGCGAACACGGTCATGCACCGGAGCAAGCAGCCGCTTACGACGTGGTTTTGGGCCGCGTACCTCGTCTCGACGC
>JACCDT010217131.1_pt1 | contig 52868 bp, 40 predicted proteins | sample 7446291 | NCBI WGS metagenome assembly JACCDT01 (sample SAMN15323446, study PRJNA562643) | freshwater metagenome | isolation source: river surface water | place: USA:Blue River Watershed | collected 2017-08-17
ACCGAATTAGCGAACCTATACAATCCTGAGCGTAGTCGAAGGATCTCAATAAATTTTCAGCTATTGAGATCCCTCGCAAAAGCTCGGGATGACATGAGAGAAGATTCATATAAGGTGAACGCATACCTTACATTTGTTAATATAATTCACCTTCATTACAAATCGCAAGATCTGCTCCCTCTCCCAGCCCTTAATTTAAATATTTTTCTGAACTCATTCTGGGAGAGGGTTGGGGTGAGGGCGCTCTCCTTCCCGCAGTAAATTTAAATATTTTTCTGAATCCATTCTGGAAGAAGGTTGGGATGAGGTTAATCTAGTTTTAAAAAAATATTATGGTGAAAGCCAGCCTATTTCTAAATCCAAATCCCCACCGCTGCCATTAGCACAAAGCCAATAATCACATAGGTATAATTGCGTAAATTACAGCAACGTTCGACCATGACTGCCCTGTTAAGCCCATGCAAGGTTCCAATATACAAAAACGTCCCAGCAGCAAGTGATGTAAATACTGGGCCAACAACAGTGCCTGACAAAACTGTATCAATATAATTACCAAAAAATATACCAAATGGCGTCATAAGAGTGAATATAAAAAATATAACCCAATTCGTGCTATTTTTTAATCTGCTTTTGCTAACGTGAATAGCCAACGAATAACTATCAGCCCATTTATGCGCCATGATTGCTATAAACACTATGATAACTAAAGATAAATCATTGCGTATCCCTAAAGCTATACCTTCAAATAAAGAATGGACAGATAACATGGCTACGGCTAGTAAAGCAAAAATAGTGCTACCTTCGCTTGAATGGCTTGAGTGATCTTTTACTTCTTTCCCTACGTGTTCTAAAAGCAAAAGTGCTAAAAATATTATTCCGCATAATAAAGCAGCGAAGGGATAATGATAACCAAGCTCATTAAAGTCTTGTGCAGCGTCACTTAACATATGTAACAGACCTGCTCCCAAAAAAACACCAGCAGCTAAAGCCTCTCCGATCACAAATTCTGAGCTACCTAACTTGTTTTGAGCCCTATTTTTATTTGCATATGTCAGTGGAAGCAAACCAGAAAGTACACTTATTACAAAAATAATCAGAGCATAAACACTCTTAGAGAATAATAATGAATCCATTGATAAAACTCGGCCTAGTAGTTATAAATCAAAACCTCAGTAGTATATCCAAATCCTGATTAACAATCTACACTTTTGAAGAATTGCTTAATTTCTTGATTATTAGAAGTACTGCCATATACTTAAATTAATCAGAATTTTATTACATTTAGCATTAGAGATACTCATGAAAAAATCTTTAAAATCTTTAAAAGGCTTGTTCATAATTCTAACTTTGGGAGTGAGTACTGTTTCATTCGCTAATGACTTCGATTATTATCAAACTCAGTTTAATAACCCGCAAGGCAAAGCTTTTATTAAGGGTTATGCAGATTTTTATCAACCGCATGTTGATGACGCTATTGTCAATAATATTCACTTAACTATCGAAAATGCACTAGCCTCGACATTAAGAGAAGTAACTTCAAAATTATATAAAGCCGTTGTGAAAAAAACTTTAGCTGAAATTTCTGCATCGACTAATACTGCCTGGAACAGCGACCAAATCGGCTTACTCAGAACTTGTGTAGAAGATAAGGCTGACTACGCAACTATTGAAAATAAATGCGTGCCTAGAATGCTCTGGTCTGCAGGCTATGAAGAGTTTGCCTCTTGTACTGCTTATAACTTAAGAAGCGTTTTGAACTCATGTATGGGTTTGAGTGTAGCATCTTAATGCAGCATACTTAATGTATCCAAGAATCGACGTCATTAAATGATAACGGCGGTAATAACTCAGTATAAACAAACATAAACAACGCTATCGCTGTTAAGATCAGTATAGTCATGTAATTTGACATAATTTTTCTAAAGATAATCATCCCTTTTGTACCAGTAATCGGCATACTCTGATCACCTCTATTAGCCCACTTTTGAAATGGTAATCTAAATAATAAATATATTTTGAATGCTGAAGTTATAAACTGGTTAAGATACAGGATAATTGGGAAGCTCATATTCATTCTTCTACTATGGTAAAATAAACACATAGATAAACATAGACGCGAAAAAATTATCCATAACAGATATACGGTTATAAAACTACTTGAAACAATTATAGTACCTGATACCATCAAAAATGGCGCGCACATCATACTAAACATTACGATACGTTGATCAATTAAATACCACCATGCTAAAAAACCGACTTTTCTTGGACCCAGTAAAATACCACGCCAACCATTACGTAAAATATTTCCTGACCAGCGCAACATATTTTCTTTTAAACGATGGGCTGGTGAAGTGTTAGCATCTAACTCCTCAATGGTATAAACTGTTGCATCTGGAACATATAACATATCTGAGCCAATTTTAAGCAAGGCATACCAAGTACTTTTATCATCACCTGACAAGAATCGGAATCTACCCCATAACCAATGATCCAAGTGATCACGTTCAATAAGATTAAGAAAGATATCATTTAAGACCGCTTTACCTCTAAAAATAGACATTCTTCCTGTTAATGTAATAACTTTATTAGACAAGGCTATTGATTGCATGATCATTTGCCTTTGCGTGAACCGTAAACCAAACCAGTTTTGTAGCCATATTGGCGCATTCATCATAGCTTTTTCATTGGTGGTTAAGCCATTAACTTTAGGTTTCACCACAAAAATTGGTATTGATTTTAAAATACAACCAGGTGTTAATACAGTATCACCGTCCATAAATACCACAGGGTCATTATCGCCCAGACCTTTACGAGAAATACATCGTAATGCTGATCCCATCGCTGCACGCTTGCCTGGTTCAGTTTGTCTTACAATAATTATTTTTATGTACTTGGACAGATTCAACCATGACCAAATTTTTCTCACTCGTTCTTCGCCATCAAAGTCTGCAGTAGCTACATATAATTCTACTGGCCTTTTGATAATGTCAGCTTCTCTATTAACTGAGGATAACATTTTTTCTAAAACGTACTCAGTTTCATTAAACACTGTAACCATGAAAACTACTTTTTCAGGACGCCAACCTTTATCTAATAATTCTCCAGCTTGATAACGTATACGAGCAAATTTAACTTGGTTATAAAAAACTGAGCGTAAAAAGTGGAAGATCCACCAAGCATAACGCCATAAACCTAACGCACCGAATAAAATTATCCAAATTTTATAATCAGGATTCCAGATAGCATTTGGTAAATTCCAAATTAGGACAAACAATACGCCTATATACAAAAACAAATAATAAAATTGTTTACCTTGCCAAATAAATTTAGGTCTATGAACTATACAATTTTCTGAAATTTTTGGTCTATTGAAAAAACGATTTGTATTCTGATGAGTATCAGAATAACTTTTGTAAACTTTATTTTTTTGTTTATTATAATTTTTAGCGCTATTATCACTTCTAGAAGCACTTGACCGTGACCCACCGCCATTTATATCATTGGATCCGAATATATCCGTATCAAAAATTGATCGATCAAAATACGAATCATTATCGCGAGAATCATTACTCATATGAATTGTTATTAGTTACAATTTACACTATATATACTTTATAGTCTAGCATGTTAACCTTCCTAGACAAGTAACTGAATTATATCTTCTTGTAGTTTGTGTAAAACATTTGCATAAACAGACAAAAAATATTGTCACCAACTTGATTATTCAGGGTTATAACTTATAATTATAACAATTATCAAATTAAGATATGGTATGGAGTTAGTTATGACTAAATGTTTACCCAAAGCTACCAAGATATTCAATGTAGCCATGATGAGCTTATTATGTATGTTCACCTTCTCTACTTCGGCAACTAGTAACGCACAAGCAGCACCAAATGACATACTACTATATATAGTAGAATTCCCTGGGGATTGCGAAGGCGAGGCATTGCCACTTCCGGAACGTTTACCTGAAACAGTTACACCAAATAAAGACAAAAGTAATAAATTTTCTTTCAAAGAGTGTCGTACTATATGCCAGGCCATGTCAAATTGCACCGGATTTAGTTTTAGTACTGAAGCTAAAAAACATGATGCGGACAGCGCCTGTAATTTAAAAAAGGTAAAAAATAAATATTGCCCAGCTGTTGAAAGAATTGTTAACGATATGAATTATTATTCAAGAATTAATGTGCCTCCTAAAGATGGTGTCGCTCCTGCAGTAGATCTTTCTGCGCAAGCCGCTGCACCGGTTGCACCAGCACCTGATCAAACAATGCCAGCTGCGACTCCTGATGCAATACCTGCTGCGCCTGTACCCCCAGCACCTGAACAAGCAGCACCTGTAGCACCTGCACCTGATCAAGTGCCTACAGAGGCTCAACCGGCACCACAAGTTTTTCAAGATCCTGCAAACACTACCCCAGTAGCTATAGAGCCAGCTCCACTGTGATTTATAAGATTATGTAATTACCAGGAGCTAAATCTCTTGGTAATTTATAATCACCAAATCTAATCCGCATTAACCTATTAACTCTACAATCAACCGCTTCAAATAATCTTCTGACAACGCGATTCCGGCCCTCTGTTAATACAACTTTGTACCATTGATTTGAAGAAGATCTTAAATTATCAGTTTTCTGCAAAGTAATGCGTTTGAATTTAGCTAAACCGTCTTCTAAATGAATGCCAGACAACAAAGCAGCTTTTCGCTCAGCATCTAATTCACCTAAGACTCTTACCAAATATTCTCGTTCATAATTATTACTTGGGTGCATCATTTTATTGGCAAAGGCACCATCATTGGTAAACATTAATAAACCACTGGTATTGATATCAAGACGACCTATACTGATCCAGCGTCCATTTTCTATTTCAGGTAAATCTGAGAACACTGTTTCTCTGTCCTGTGGGTCATCTCTAGTACAGATTTTACCGACAGGTTTATGGTAAAGAAGTATTTTTGTTTCACTTTCTGATATCGACTTATTTGCGCTAGCAGGAATAATAAAGGGAACATTATCTATAGTAATTTTACTTGTGTGATCGACCGGACAACCAAGCTGGGCTATTTGGCCATTAACCTTGATTCGGCCATCACTGATCATCTCTTCAATCTTACGTCTAGAAGCAACGCCAAGGTTGGCTAGGAATTTTTGTATGCGCATGATAAAGCTATTGTTAGAGAATTTAGGGTATACTTTACTAGCAATTTAGATTAATTACTAGCAGCAATTAAACCTCTAACTCTTCTGCTTCTGCTACCTCAGCTGGAGCAGCTGCAACCTCTTGGCCAAATTCATAATTCTCAAGCATAAGGTTACTTTTAATTTCTTTAATATCAGCCAAAGTTGGTAAATCTTCTAATTTTTCTAGATTTAGATCAAACAAAAACTGCTGAGTTGTAGCATATATAGCTGGGCGACCTGGTAGCTCTTTGTGCCCTACTACTTTAACCCATTCTCTATCTAAAAGATTTCGAATGATTTGCGAGCTTACGGCAACCCCCCTGATATGTTCAATTTCACCACGCGTGATAGGCTGTCTGTAAGCAATAATTGCCAGAGTTTCGAGGGTAGCTTTAGAATATTTAGTCGGCTTTTCCTGCCATAGTTCCTGTACCCAAAGTGCATACTCAGGTTTAGTTTGAATCCTATAACCTGCGCCCAAAAATTTTACTTCGATTGCTCGAGAACTATAATCTTGCGTCAGTTCTTCTAAAGCTAATTTGATATATTTAGAATTGTACTTAACTTTGTCTTTAGAACGTGTGTTGGGATCTAAATTAAATTGATCAAGAACTAAAGCTAAACTCTTAATGCTCATTGGCTTGTCAGCAGCCATAAGTAATGCTTCGAGAATTAATTTTAATCTATTAGCCTGTTCTGGGTTTAACACAGCATCATCTTGAGCTGTGGTTACAGGTTTTGCCGGCTCGATATCATCTTGAGCATGTTCGGTATCTTGAACAGCTATTTCAGTCTCAGGTGTGATATCTTCTTCTGTCTCAGGGGTGAGATTGTCTTCCGTAATCATAAAACTTTTGACCTTATATAAATAGGTGTAAATTCTTGGTTTTGCATGAGTTCTATTAAAGACTCACGACACAATTCTAAAATTGCCATAAACGTGACAACAACGCCAATCTTGCCTTCTTTTAATGAGAAAAACTCTGTAAACTCAACGAAATCATTTTTATCACTTAAGATAGACAGAATATTGGCCATACGCTCACGTAAAGTCAACGGCTCTTGATGCACTAAGTGATGAGCAACATTTTCAATTCGTTGCATAACTGCAGACATCGCATGCATTAGATCTGGTAATGAAACATTAGGTAGCTCTGCGATAATCTGCACACTGTTTTTATCTAATGTACAGTCGTAAGTATCGCGGAAATGTCTAGGCAGCTCATCGATATCCATGGCTGCTTTCTTGAATCTTTCATACTCCTGTAGTCTGCGCACTAATTCAGCACGCGGATCTTCTTCTTCATCGGTTAAATCTTTTGGTTTTGGTAACAATAAACGTGATTTGATTTCTGCTAGCATAGCCGCCATTAATAAATACTCGGCAGCAAGCTCTAGCCTAAAGGCCTCCATGAGTTTAATATACTGTAAATATTGCTTAGTAATATCTGCAATAGGTATATTTAAGATATCTAAATCTTGTTTACGAATTAAATAGAGTAGCAAATCTAACGGACCCTCGAAAGCCTCTAAGATAACTTCCAGCGCATCTGGCGGTATATAAAGATCTTTAGGTACCTGCAACATTGCCTTTCCAGCAACGATGGCAATAATATCATCTTTATCGATCGTATCTATTGTATTTATTGTATCTATGGTATCTGTTGTATCTATCGTATCGATCACGAAAAACCTTACAATTTATTTAATAATTTAAGCCTATAGCAGCTCTTACTTCATTTAAAGTAATTTTAGCTACTTCTCGAGCTTTTTCAGTTCCCTGCTTGATAACTTTATTAATATACTCAGGGTTGCTTTCTAAGCTAGCAATCTTTTCTTGAATCGGAGTCAATTCTTTAGTAATAGCATTAATCACTGGCTGTTTACAATCTATACATCCAATTTTAGCACCAGTACACCCATCTTGTACCCAATTCTTGGTATCTTCATCACTATAAATTTTATGCAAACCCCAGACAGGACATTTTTCTGGCGTCCCTGGATCTGTTCTGCGTTGTCTGGCAGGATCAGTCAACATGGTCCTGATCTTATTCGCAACAATTGTCAGATCTTCGCGTAAGTTAATACTATTATTATAAGATTTTGACATCTTTTGACCATCTAAACCTGGTACTTTTGGGAACTTAGTCAATAATACTGCAGGCTCTGGTAAAATAGACTCACCTTTACCATAAATATAATTAAATCTTCTGGTAACCTCACGAGAAAACTCAATATGAGGTACTTGATCTTCGCCCACTGGAATAAAATTTGCTTTATAGATCAAAACATCTGCTGTCTGTAATAAAGGGTATCCTAAAAAACCATAAGTCGATAAGTCATATTGAGTTAATTTTTGTTGCTGATCTTTATAAGTAGGTACACGTTCTAACCAAGATACAGGCGTGATCATTGATAGTAATAAATGCAACTCGCTATGTTCTATTATTTGTGATTGAATAAATAGTGTCGATAATTCTGGATTCAAACCACAAGCCAGCCATTCAATAAGATTACCTCTTACTATCTTAGGTAAATCAGGTACATCATGATAATGAGTTGTTAAGCAATGCCAGTCAGCTGCAAAAAAGAAACATTCGTATTTATTTTGCAATTCAACCCAATTTTTTAGTACGCCATGCAAATGGCCCAAGTGTAATGGCCCGGTCGAACGCATCCCAGATACTACTCGTTGTTTTTTTACTGCACTCACAAACTGTCTCCAAGTGATGTTAATCTAATCAAAAATACTGCAATCGCCTTTGCCTTTGCGGATAATATCAATTTTATTGTCAAGTAAAGATACCACCGTTGACATTTCTGGCACACCCTCACCACCGTCTATAATAACATCGACAATATTATCGAACTTTTCTTTTATTAGATCTGGCTCAAAATAAGGATACTCATCCTCAGGTAACCATAGGGTCGAACTATACAAAGGCTCATTATATAACTTTAATAAATCTAATAAAATTTTATTCTCTGGAATTCTAATGCCAACCGTCTTGCGTTTCAAATGCAATCTTTTTGGTAGTGCGCTATTAGCGGGTAAAATAAAAGTATAAGGCCCTGGGGTAGCTTTTTTTAGTATTTTAAATGCCCAATTATTAATCTCAGCGTAATTGCTAGCTTGGGAAATATCTCCCAGTAATAAAGCTAGTCGGTTAATATGGTCATCTTTATAACCTCTAATATCTGCAATTTTAGCTTCACTGTCTTTGTCACCTATTTTACAGGCCATAACATAACAGCAATCCGTGGGCACAACTGCCACTGCTCCTGCTTTAATCTTATCAATTACTTGTAAGAGCAATCTGGGCTGGGGATTTTCGATATGTATGTTATAATGTTCGCTCATTCGATAAAATTAGTTAAAATTAGATTAAATTGAATTAAATAGTAGATTATACATCATGAAATTAGCTTTAGACTTCATATCCATCATAATCTTTTTTTTAGTGTACAACTATTATGATATATTTTACGCCACTGGCGCAATGATGGTGACATATACTCTTACTTTTATATATAGTTTATTTACCAATAAGAGCCTAGACAAAACTATCTTTAGTACATGGCTGCTCGTGATGGTTCTAGGTGGCTTAACTATATTTTTCCATAATGAAGAGTACATTAAGTTTAAACCTACATTAATTTACTGGCTATTCGCTATAGCATTCCATGTAAGCCCTTATTTTAAAGATGAGAAATCCATAATGGAGCGTATGGCTGGGCATCAAATACAATTACCTAAAAACATATGGATAAAATTAAACAGATTTTGGATGTCTGTATTTTATCTTTTGGGTTTTATCAATTTATATATAGCTTATGCTTTTACTACACAACAATGGGTATATTTTAAAACATTCGGTATTATGAGTGTTTTAATCATTGCCACAGGCGTGCAAATTGCCTACATGTCAAAGTATATGAAGAATCAACCTGAAGATAAATGATCCATAATCAGCAGCTAGAACAACTTATTTTATCTAAATTAGCAGTGCTTAATCCCCTGGCTATAAAATTAGTAGATGATAGCCACAAACATGCAGGACACGCTGGTGTTAAAGAGCGCGGTGGTCGACACTATCATTTATTTTTAACGATTGATAAGTCTGATACGTCCAATGCTTTTAATCAATTAGGCTTGCTTAAACAGCATCAGCAGATATATAGCTTGTTGGGCGATATGGTTGGGAAAGAGATTCATGCGTTGGGGATTAGTATTAAAAATAGTGAGTAATTGATCTTCCCCTTTAGGGGAAGTACCCTGAGCGTAGCGAAGAGGGATGGGGTGATTTTGTCACTGCAGAATCTTTAATAGACCATGCCAACTACAATCAACGTACGCGTTCACCGTATAGGAATTCTGCCCCTGTCATCCCGAGCTTTTGCGAGGGATCTCAGTAGCTGAAGATTAATTGAGATCCTTCGACTACGCTCAGGATGACAAATATTCGAATAGCTGAACGTTTACCACAAAACCACTATCGGTAACGCACATTCAATGTTTATCCTTGGAGCCTCAGGTAAACGAAGAACCTACTGTACCCCATAATGCTCCAACAGCGGCTCGATTCTAATTTCACCGCGACAAAAGTCACGCATCGCATCATTGATATCAATCCCACCACCCTGCGACAAAATTTTATGTAAGAACTCTAAACTCGTGTTTTGATCAAAGATACCTGTTTTTTTAAAACGATCAAAACAATTCGCCGACAAAACATCCGCCCACAAATAGCTATAATAGCCCGCAGAATAACCACCAGCAAAGATATGACTAAAGCTATGAGAGAACACATCATAATCCGCATAAGGCAAAACAGAAATTTGTTTTCTTACTTCTGATAATATATCAGTAATTTGATTCTGATCTTTATCTGGATGAAATTCCAAATGCAGACGGAAATCAAATAAACCAAAAATTAGTTGTCTTAATAAAGCTATCGCCGACTGATAATTTTTTTGCTTAATCAATTGTTCTAAAATTTTATCTGGTAAAGGTTCGCCAGTTTGATAATGCCCTGAAATATAAGCAATGCTTTCTTTTGACCAACACCAGTTCTCATGAAACTGACTTGGTAACTCGACCGCATCCCATGGCACACCATTGATACCGGAGATACTTGGGTAATCGACTTCTGTTAATAAATGATGTAAGCAATGTCCAAACTCATGAAATAAAGTAGTTACTTCTGTATAAGTCAGTAAAGCTAAACCATTTTTATCCGGTGGCGTAAAATTGCAAGTTAAGTAAGCAACAGGTATCTGTTTAATATTTTCAGTAAAACAGCGCACTCGACATTCATCCATCCATGCACCGCTTCTTTTCTTAAGTCGTGCAAACAAATCAATATAAACATAACCAATAATGTTACCGTTTTTAATAACTTTGTAACACTCGACATCAGAGTGCCAAGTATCTGCGGAATTGTGAAGCTCAAACGTTACATTATAAAGTTTTTTAACTATTGTAAAAAAACCAGTAAGAACTTTTTTCAATGGAAAGTAGACTTTAAGTTTATCTTCAGATAAAGAATAAAGTTCATTTTTTTGCAACTCAGAATAATAAGCAACATCCCAAGGTTTTAAGCTATCCAAACCATCGTGTCTTTTACTGAATAATTGTAATTCTTGCCATTCATGTTCAGCGATTTTCTTTACCTTAGTAACTAAGTTGTTCAAAAAATCTAAAACTGTCTGGGTGTCTTTTACCATTTTAGGTGCTAAAGAATATTCAGCATAGTTATTGAAACCTAACATCTTTGCTATCTGAAGCTTCTTTGATAACAAATCAAACATTATCTTTTCATTATCAAATTTTTCATTATGCGGCCCATGCAACGACGCTCTCGTGCTATAAGCATAATGAAAATTAGCACGCACCTCTCGATTCTCAGCGTATTTCATAATTGCTAAATAAGTTGGTGCATCTAAACCGAAGATCCAACCTTTTTCATTTGCTTGCCGACTACGTTCTGCCGCCAAGTTAATGATATCTTGTGGTATGCCTGCAAGAATATCAGAAGTTTTTTCTGAACTATGATCATAATCTTTTATATGATAAGTCCATTGATCCATGCAATCCATCACATTATTAGTGAACTTATTAGCTAGCGTAGAAATTTCAGTTGAGAGATCTTTAAACTGACTTTTTTTGCCATCATCTAAATCTACGCCAGATAACTTAAAATCCCTTAATTTGTTTTCTAATATTTTTTTATGTTGTTGATTTAACGAACCGCTGGTTTCTGCAATATGTTTATAGTTTTTAAATAACTCCTCATCTTGCTCGATGATTAATCCATACTCAATTAATTCTTGCAGTGTCTCTTCATAGACAGCTTTCAATTCATCGTTGGCCATCACAGAGTTTAAGTGCTTGATTGGTGCCCAAGCATTAGCTAATTCAATACTAAGCTCTTCTATGGGAATGACAAAATTTTTCCAGTCGTTGAATTTTTTAATTTCTTTTAATCTTGCTTTGTTAGCATTAATAATTTCTGTGATTGTAGGTTGAATGTCTTTTATTTTTATCTGACTAAATTGCGGTAATATCTCTTTAGAAAATAGTAAATCACTCATATAAATTTTACCCTTATGAACACAGCAATAATAAAATTGTGCACTATATTTAATTCTATAAACATTATATATTATACCGTGACATAGGAAAATTTTTATGGCCAAATTTAATCAAAAAGTTGAAGAATTACGTCACGAACTCGACGATATAATTATTTATCTACAAAACATTGGCCGTAACGATCATAAAATTAGGAAAGTTAGAAGTCAGCTAGACAATATTGACCCTTTCATTAGAATCAGTTCTGCGATTGCTGCTGAATCTATTATCACCAGAAATAAATTAGTTAATCTACATTGATTATATTTTTTAAATATTTTTTAAAAAATATCTTAATATCTTAATATCTTATAGAATAAAAAATTATAACTTGTTATATTCAGCAAGTTTGTAATTTTTTATTTTATTTGATTATCTGATTATTGGTCTATCATTCTATGCTTTTTCCTAACTGGCCAGCGCCGCCTAATATTAAAGCTGTTACCCTATGCCGACCAGAAGGTGTAAATACAGATAATCTTTCTAGCTTTAAACAAACTCCCCTACCCCATCAATTTGCCTGGTTAAATCAAATACACAGTAATATAGCCATTGAAGTTACTAATAGTAATATCAACAATAAATTTTCTGCTGATGCCAGTTACACAACAGAGTCGAATCTAGGCTGTGTAGTCAAAACTGCAGACTGTTTACCCATTCTGCTTGCTAGCAAAGATGGCAAATGGATATCAGCGGTGCATGCAGGTTGGCGTGGGCTAGTCAGTGGAGTTATCGAAAGCGCTTTTTCAGGTTATTCAGGTAATGCTAATAACTTGATGGCCTGGCTTGGTCCAGCTATCAGTCAAAAACATTTTGAAGTAGGCCAAGAGGTTTATGATGCTTTTGTCCAGATCAATAGAGATGATCAGCTAGCTTTTAAAGTATCGCAACTAGACCAAAATAAATATTACGCAGATTTATTCCTGCTCGCTGAGCGACGGCTACAAAGGCTTGGCGTACGGGATATATACAATAGTCAGCAGTGCACTTATAGTAACCCTGAGCTTTACTATTCGTACCGACGAGAAAGCGGCACGCCGGAACGTTTGATAACTATAATTTGGATGAATAATTAATATATGACTAGATTGAATCAGGAACAACTAAACGAATTAATTGCAGACAGCACTACATTGATTTCTAACAGCTTTGGTCCTAAAGTTCTACTGCTATCGAATAAACATTGCTTAAAGTTTTTTCGGCTCAAGAGCTGGTTCAGTTCCGCATTATTTTACCATTATGCTGATAGATTTGTTTATAACGCCAACAAGCTTGCTGCGCTTAATATTCCAAGTCTAAAAGTTATCAATGAGTACTCAATCCCAAAAGATTTTATTCAAGATTCTAAGTTAACTAAAGCTGTTGAGTATTCTTATGTCGAAGGTCATAGCTTACGAGATTTGATTATACATAATCATCTGAATAACACTCATGCGATAGAGCTAGGCAAGTTTGTAGCAAAACTGCATCATTTAGGTATATATTTTAAAGCCTGTCATTTTGGTAATATTCTTTATGATACAAAAAGCCCCAATGGTTTAAAATTTAAACTAATCGATATCGAGAATATGAAATTTTATAACAAACCATTACCTAAAAACAAAGTGATAAACAACTTTAAACATATGACCAAGTACGATATAGACAAGGGCTGGTTAACTATCTATAAAAAAGATTTTGAGACTGGTTATGGGCAAGTAATTACATTTTAGTTAAGAGGAAATAATCTGGGGGCACTGTCCCCACCCTCATGAACCTAGCAGTGATTACTTTTCTTTACTATATTTAATTAAATACAATAATTAAATCTGCAACATGATAAAAACCAAACAGTCTAAAATACTAATAATTATCTATTTTACGCTTATTTTTAGTTGCGCAAAAATAACAGCAACCGAGTTTAAACTACAGTTTCCTTTAAACTGTACTTATGGCCAAGATTGTTTTGTTCAAAATTATGTTGATATGGATGATCACGAAACTGTCGCTAACAACCCTACCAGCAAACACTACTTTGATTATAACTGTGGTTTTTTAAGTTATGACAAACATACTGGCACCGACTTAAGATTAAAAGATTTTGCAACGATGGAAGCTGGGGTGGATGTTCTAGCTGCTGCTGATGGTGTCATTTATAAAGTTGTAGATGATAATGATACTGCTTTTAATGCTTATGATGGTCAACCTATCGATGCCAATAAAGCATGTGGCAATCAAGTACAAATTAAACATACCATAGGCAGCGAAACCTACTTCACTCAATACTGCCATATGAGCAAAGAAAGCATACCCTTTACAGCTGTGGATCCTAGTAAAGGCCAAAAAGGTCCTACGATAAAAAAAGGGACTAAATTGGGACAAATCGGTATGACGGGACATACTATGTTCCCACATCTCCATATCGGGGTAGTTAAAAAAAACAAAGATGGCTTTACTAATATTGATCCTTTTAGCAATATTGCCCAGTATTTAACCTCACCGCCTACTGGCTTTGTGAATAGCCGTGCTTTGAATAATGACAACGAATATTGTGCAAAAAAGCCTAATACAGATAATACTCTTTGGGATACAAATGATACTAATGTCAAAAAAATGCTTGATTATGATACTTATAGTACTGCTGTATTAAACTTTCATGTGACAGGTAATCCCGAGTTTATCAATAAACCTATCGATCAAAAAGCAGATTTAGCAAGACGTGGTGGTTTTAGAGAAGATTACTTAGACACTAGCTCTAAAAATATATTTCTGTGGGCTGATCTAATAGGCATTAAAAAAAATGATAAATTGACTATGAAAGTTATAAATAACAACAACGAGGAAGTTTTTAGTCATAGCTCAGAAGCGCCTGGTAACAAAGTTCAATATTTTGCTTTTATGGGTAAAAGAATGTTAGCTGCTGGTGAATATACAGCTACCCTATCATTATTTAGAAATAATCAATCGTTGATAGCTCCTCAAGAAATAAACTTTGTTATTAATAACGGTAATAATACTAATCCAAATCCAGGCAATAGTTGATAATAAAAAAGGCCCGTTATGGGCCTTTGATAATAAATAAATAATTAATTATTTATTATTTTTAACCATGATGCTTCTTAAAAAATTTCACATGCGTAGTTTTGCATGGGCATGGATGCTTATGATGTTTCTTCATATTATCCATTTCTTTTTTACTAAAAGTGTTAATTGACATCACTTTTTTACATGTGTCAATATTTCTTAAGCTGTAGCAATGGCATATATTGCTTTTTACAGAAGGTCTATAACATTTTTCGCTTTTGATACCATAGTATGGATCATATTTAGCAAACAATCCCGCATAACTTGAGACCGTGAACGTAGACACTAGTGACAATATCAACAACTTTGATAACATCTTCATAATAACTCCTTAAATATTACGTAATATCAATAATATAGATAACAGATATGATAAATCTGTTACTTTTGAAGTATAGGGTTAGTTGGATAGCTTTTCAAGCGCAGATAGGGGTTTGTTTTGATTTAAAAAGCTTTTTAATAGGTATTTTTTATGACTAAGATAATTTTTTTGCGCGGACTTAGTCTTTATTAAAAGCCGCGCATAAGCTACCGTCTTATTGATTATTCTTTTACTACGTGGACAGTAACCTGTTCGGTATCACTCACAGTACCTTCACCATCGATTACTGTATAATCAATTACGGCATCTCCGACAAATCCTTTAGAGGCGATAAAAATAATCTCGCCATCAAGAATAGTCGCACAACCTGCATTACTAGGCTTAAGGTTAGAGATGCTATAAATAGAATAGATATCACCTACATCGTTATCAGAAACCACACTAAATAAATCTACATTCGTAATCTTGATCGCATTACCCTGACTTAATTTTAACTTTACATTAAAATCTGAAAGGTTTGGTGCGCTGGCGGATTTTTTAGGAGCAGTAGTGGTATCTGGCCTAGCAGATTTTATTCCACCTTCCGGTAAACCTTGAGTCTTAACCACATGTTCACCACTATGGTTTTCTGATGTAACAGCTTTAGTCGTCGTATTTGTTTGTTTAGCTGCAAAGCCTGAATTAGTTAACAAAAATAAACTGATAAACACTAACGAGCTTGCTCTGATAAAATTAAAATTCATGACAAATTTTTCCCTGTAAAATATAACAAATCATTAATATATTGATATATTTATAAGATTAGTTAGTATCGAAGCCGTGTCAACTATAATTAGATATGGGTCGATAATTAAAACAATAAGAACTACAGGATGAATTAAGTTAAATGGCTATCGAAGTACTGATCTTTTTCCGCCCATATACTATTTAACCAACTCTGAAACTCTTCTTTGTATTCTTCATAGTTCTTATTATTTCTATGCTTCTCCGTCATCCATTCAGGAATCTCAAGATATCTTATATTAACAGCAATTTTTTTTACATTCCCAGTATACATATCCCATAAATCAGCATTTCTTGGTAAAGAAACTAAAGTCACGTCAATAACGGCTTTAATTTCTCGGTGCAACTCACTCAAGGTACATGCTATACCACCTGCTTTGGGCTTTAGAAGATGCTTATAAGGTGAATCTTGTTGACTATGTTTTGCCACACTGTATCTTGTGCCCTCTACAAAGCTAACAATAGTAGATGGGACTAATTTAAATTTTTTACTTTTTTCTCTAATTTCTAATAAATCAAGTCCACTTAATTCTGGGTTTGCTTTAATTTTGTCTTTATCTACCCTTTTTAGAAAAGGGCAATCAATCGACTCCCAAATAAAACCCATTAAAGGAAAATTACGCATCTCTTCTTTGACAAAATATTTTTGGAAAGGCAGATAGTCTTTAAATAAAAACTGCAAAATAAATACGTCATTCCAGGACTGATGATTAGATATCAATAGATACCATTTATCTTGTGGCAAGTTTTGCAAATGCTCAAGCCCAGACACTTGCCATGTAATATTATTTAGCAATTTAATCGTATAATAATTAATAGTAATCCAGATATAACCTAATTTATGTAAGCAAATTAGACAATATTTCTTTACTATTGTCTGGCTTGAGTACTTTTTTAGCAAAGCAAAAGGAGCTACTAAAATAGTTATTATTACAGTATTGATAGCGATACATAAGTAGCCAAGGCAGCCTTTAATATATTTAAGCATATATTGTTTCTCTAGTTTATTGACTTTATTGAATTTGTTGAGTTTGTTTACATGAATTCGGGTATCTGGGACTGATAATATGTTATCAGTTGTTTTCTATCATGTACACCAAAGTATAGATACATATGTTAAGCTAAATTTTGCATAAACTGTATCTATCTGCAATAATATTTATTATCAATAATATTAAACAACTATTATCTATGAGCAACATAACTAACGATTCAAAAAACGTCAACATGAATGAAGATAATAAGTGGGCTACAGTTTTTCATTTAGCCGTTTTTGCTAATTTCTTAATTCCTATTTTTTTAAGCGGTGTTATCATTCTTATAGTTATCAAAGCAGTTAAAAATGATTTCAGTGAATACTTAAGCGAGCAATGGAGAGAAGCCATTAATTTTAATCTAACTATGTTAGTTCTAGGGATTTTATTTGCCCTGCTCTGCCTAGTGGTAATCGGTATACCATTATTAATTATTTTAGGCCTATATTGCTTAATTATGCCCGTGGTTGCTGCGATCAAAACGTTAGACGGCCAAAATTATAAATACCCTTATATTATCAGAATTATTTAACAGTCAGCAGTTTTATGGCTAAGTTATACTTTTATTATTCTGCGATGAATGCTGGCAAAAGCACTATGCTTTTGCAATCAGCATATAATTACAAAGAGCGGAATCTAGATACTCTTATTTTAGTTCCTAAAATAGGTATTAAAAGTAAAAAAAAAAATGAACACATACATTCACGAATCGGTTTATCTACCTCTGCAATCGTAGTCTGCCAAGAAGATAATATTTTTGACTTAATTAAATCGGCAAAAATTGCTAATCCAAATATAGCCTGCATCTTGATAGATGAAGCACAGTTTCTAACAAAAAAACAAGTTTTTGGACTAGCAAAAGCTGTTGATCAACTTAACCTACCTGCTTTAACCTACGGAATCCGTTCTGATTTTCAAGCCGAGCCATTTGAAGGTAGCATTTATTTACTAGCTTTAGCTGATCATTTAGTTGAACTCAAAACTATTTGTCATTGTGGTAGCAAAGCCACTATGAATCTTCGTATCGATGACGAAGGTAACGCCATCAAACAAGGTCAGCAGATTTTGATTGGTGGTAACGAACACTATATAGCTACATGCAGAAAACATTTTAACTTGAACGACCCAGGTAAAAGCTTCAAACTATCCCAAAAAGACTATTCTTCAGTGACTTGTAGCTAATATTTTTTACTTGCCAAAGTATCAATAATTATATAATACTATTAATAACTTACTAGTTTGATATTAATTCATTCCACACTAAATAAAGTATAATTATATACATATATATAGGGTATAAACATGACAATTCAGGGATATGCAGCTTTAGCTTCAAAAGAAAAATTAGTACCTTTCACCTACAGTAACGAAAAATTACAAGATCACGAAGTCAATATTAAAATTAGCCATTGCGGTATTTGCCATAGCGATGTTCACTTAATTGACGATGATTGGGGATTAGGTGGCTACCCGCTGCTCCCTGGACATGAGGTCGTTGGCACGATCACTGAAAAAGGCAGTAAAGTCGCGCATCTTGAAATTGGCCAAAGAGTAGGCATTGGCTGGCAATGTAGCTGTTGTTATGAATGTCATTCTTGTACAACTGGCGATGAACAATTATGTGTTAAAAGCACAGCAACAGCTGTTGGTCACTATGGCGGCTTTGCAAATTACACTAGGTCTGATGCACGATTTGCCATTCCGATTCCTGATAGTCTACCATCTGAACAAGCCGCTCCACTATTATGTGGCGGGATTACTGTCTATAACCCTTTAAGGAATTATGATATCAGACCAGACATGAAAGTTGCTGTAGTAGGCATTGGAGGCTTGGGTCATTTAGCATTACAATTCTATCGTGCTTATGGCTGCGAGGTCACTGCCATCTCCCACTCGGACAATAAAAAAGAAGCAGCATTAGAGTTTGGTGCACATAAGTTTTATAGTGGTAAAGACTATAAAGAATTGCAAAACAGTTTTGATTTTATCTTAACGACTCCACATGTAGACTTAAACTGGCTAGGTTTAGTCAATGCTTTAAAACCTAAAGGTAGAATATGTCTAGTTGGTGTAGCCAAAAATATGACGATCCCTCTTCAACCACTTATTTTAGGCCAGAAATCAATTGTAACTAGTTTAATCGGGAGCCCTGCTCGTATCCATGAAATGTTAGAATTTGCAGCTCGCCAGCGTATACTAGCCCAAACAGAATTATTTAAATTAAGTCAAGTCAATGAAGCGATTCAAAAAGTAAGAGATAATACAGTAAGGTATCGCGCTGTTTTGGATTGCGGGTAACTATGCGAAATTATAATAACTTCATATATTCGATAGCAATTTTATGTGCTGTTTTGGCTAGTAAAAGTTATGCGCTAGCTTCTAATGTTACTAGTGTCGATCAGTCTATACACGAAACAAAACAGCGTTTTCATGCTCAAATCGGCACTAAAGGTGCCGTGGCTACGCAAGAAACCAATGCGACCAAAGTTGGTTTAGATATCCTACAACAAGGCGGTAATGCTATCGATGCTGCTGTAGCTATTGGCTATACCTTAGCTGTCACTTTACCACGTGCGGGTAATCTAGGTGGCGGCGGTTTTATGACCATTTGGCTAAATAAACAACAAAAAGCTTATGTTATTAATTATCGTGAGACAACACCAGCGAGTATTAATATCAAAAAAGTAACCGAGATTTATAAAACAGATCGAAACAAATTTATTTATAGTTATAAGTCAAGCGGTGTTCCAGGGACTGTCGCTGGCTTGAATCTAGCAGCTAGAGAATTTGGTAACTTAGGAAAAGCTAATCTAAAAGCCCTTGTCTCACCGGCCATACAGTTAGCTGAAAATGGTTTTAATCTTAGTCACCCTTTTTTAAAGAGCATAAAGTCATCCGAAGATTATTTAAAACTTGATCCCGCTGCTAAAAAAATATTTTTTGAAGACAATAGTCTAGTTCCTCCTGTAAACAAAAAAAACTCCTCTATTTTTCTGCATAGTCTTGGCTATAAACTAAAACAACCTGATTTAGCTAAGACTTTAAAGTTAATTGCTGATAACAACGATGATGGTTTTTATAGGGGACAAACCGCAGATCTTATCGTAACTGCCATGAAACAAATGGGCGGTTATATTTCCAAACAAGACTTAGAAAACTACAAAGCTCAAATTACAAGCCCTATTATTATAAACTATAAAGATCATAAAATAATCGCACCACCGCCACCATCTGCAGGCGGGGTCATTCTGGCCGAACAATTGAATATGCTTACTGCCTTAAAAAAAGATTTCAGTAAGCTTGATAATAACACTGCTAAGTATTTCCATTATTTAACTGAAGTAATGAACATTAGTTACAAAGACCGAAACTATAAACTAGGTGATCCGCGTTTTGTTAATTTTAATTTAGAGCAGTTAACTTCTCAAACGTATGCAGATACACTCGCAGAAAAAGTAAATATAAACTCACATACAGCGAGCGAAGAAATCTTAAAATGGCCCGAGGGCAACAATACAACACACTATGTAGTTATAGATAAAGATCTTAACGTGGTGAGCAATACTTATACTCTTAATACTGAATTCGGTAATAATAAAGTTATCCCGGGAGCTGGTTTCTTTATGAACAATCAATTAGATGACTTTGCTATAGATATAAATAAACCAAACGCTTATGGCCTAGTACAAGGCGAAAATAATCTTATTAAACCAAACAAACAGCCATTAAGCTCCATGACCCCTGTTATTGTTTTAGATGAAGATGATCTACCTTTACTTGCAACTGGTTCTCCAGGTGGCAGTCAAATTACCACAACGGTATTACAGGTTTTGCTAAATACAATTGATCATAAATACGACATTGCTACAGCGGTTGCAATGCCTAGAATTCATAGCCAGCTTGTTCCTGACATTCTTTATTATGAAGATGGTATCAGCCAAGACAGCATAGATAAGTTAATTTTGATGGGACACACGACTCAGAAATCCAAGGCTATTGGATCCGCTCAATCAGCTTATTATGATAAGATCGCAAGCTTATTCCACAGCACAGCCGATCCTAGACGATCAGGAGCTGGGGCAATGGCTTACTAAGTTAATAAGTAATTTTCACACTCTTTAAGTTGCACGGATTAACTCTTCCCCTTGGGGCATAGGCGTCAACTTTAATGTTGGTTGGCTTTCATTTTATTCAAAGCTTGGAACCCCCTTAAGCAATATTCCCCCCAAGTTTCTCCAGTTTCTCTGTACCATTCCGGTATTGGTGGTGGTGGTAGTGGTGGTGGTACTGAGTGACTCGGTGCCTGTTGTTTTTTAAATTTTTCAAAAGAAGGATGAAAACTAACTCTAGTACCTGGCACAACTGTTCGAGCATCTGATTCAGCACGCGCATCTACAAATGAATCATGCCCGCTGCCTCGAACCACCTTATGATGACCACTGAGTTGCTGTTCAGAGACACCTCTTAGTGTGCAAATAGGTGTAGTTACGGCTTCTGCTTGTGCTGCTGCTAAATTCTCTGCAGTAAGAGGAGGGTACCAGCTTGGGTGACTAGGTGGAGGACGAGGACTAAATCTTCCAGTGCCTGGCGCATTTACACCACCTTGAGCATCTGATTCAGCACGCGCATCCGCAAAGTAATCATGCCCGCTGCGTCGAACCACCTTATGATAACCACTGAGTTGCTGCTCAGAGACACCTCTTAGTGTGCACATAGGTGTAGTTACGGCTTCTGCTTGTGCTGCTGCTTTTGCTAAATTCGCTGCAGTAAGAGGAGAGTAACAGCTTGGGTGACTCGCTGGAGGACGAGGACTAAATCTTCCAGTGCCTGGCGCATTTACACCACCTTGAGCATCTGATTCAGCACGCGCATCTGCAAATGAATCATGCCCGCGGCGTCGAACCACCTTATGATGACCACTGCGTTGCTGCTTAGAGACACCTCTTAGTGTGCACATAGGTGTAGTTACGGCTCTCGGTGCCTGTTGTTTTCCAAATTCTTCAAAAGGAGGATGAAAACTAGCTGTTCCAGGAGGAGCTGCAAAGATACTCCGGGAAAACTCGCATCGAACCACCTTAACCGGTGGTGGTACTGAGTGACTCGGTGCCTGGCACTGTTGATTTGGCACACATATTCCTTGTACTGGTGGGGGCGGGGGCGGTGGCAGTTGCTTCAGCCAATCGTAATCAGGATTCAGCCAATCGTAATCAGAATGAGTATGAATTTCAGTGCCTGGCACAAATGTTCCTTGCGCATTTACACCACCTTGAGCATCTGATTCAGCACACGCAGCTGCAAAGTAATCATGCCCGCTGCGTCGAAACACACCACTGAGTTGCTGCTGTGGTGGTAAGCTTGGTGGTGGTGGTGGTGACTTACGCACGAGTATTACGTCAGGGAATCTCAGTTTCGCATCCTCCACCAACTCTTTGATAAAATCCTTTCTTGGCCTAGTTTTCGTTAACTGTTTCTCAGTCTTTAGCTCTAGTATCTTGAGATAACTGTATTCAGTAGAAAGACGCGCTTCCTTACTATATAAATACTTGGCAAAATCAACACATGCTCCTTGATTAGCAAGCTTCATAACAGCATAACAGAGGATGTCTATTTGCCCTTCGTTGTTATGCTCAAAAGGCATATTTATATCAAAGCTCAATTTATGAGTTGATTTATCTGTATGAAATTCAATGAAGTCTCTAACAGGTCCGAGTTTCTCGCCATCCAGCAGCGCCATCAAAGATCTGATACAATGTTCATTATGAATTGAGCGCTTCTTTTTCTCACATTCTTCTCTAACCTGTTCAAGTCGTTGTTGCTGTGATTTTGTTAGATCCTTGAGTGATGTTTTCTCAGAAAGCTCTAAAGCCTTCTTATAGTAACCAAGATTGTATAAACACAAAGTTTGGCAGTATTGTAAAACCGTTTTTGATTTTTCATTTAGATTGATTTTTAAAAGTCGATCAATTAAATCATTAGCTTCTTGCCATTTCTCATCGTTTAAATGGGAATTTATTGTAGGAAGTAAATGGCTAATTGTTAAGCAGTTGAATTCTGATACTAAATTATTTATTTGTTGGTGTAATACTTGCTTATCATAACCACCTTCAAGGAAGACAGAGATTGATCGTATTTTACTCTCATTAGCTTTGTAGATTTTTAGAAGTTCTTTATAGAAATGCCTAAAATCATCGCTGGTAAATCTATGACTGAGCTTTTCTTTTGCTGTTAAGTGAAGATGTAATTTTTGAGTTTCACTATGCATATCAAAGCAAGTGTCATCAACATGAGAGTCAAATCCCAAAGCTACGAATATTTCTAGATTTTCGTGTTCTTTTACCTCGGCGCGTAAAATTGCTAAAACCTCCGCAATATATGGGTGTAGTTGACCTGCTGTTCTGTTTGGAGATAGTTTTAAATCAAAAGCACTATATGTATTGCTTTTAGTTGAATTGTTAATTCGAAGACCGACTCTATCTCTATTTCCATTGATTAATATTGTACCTTTGGAAATGGAATCATTATTTGAGGCTGTTGAACCTTTTATAGTTGAGTATGCATTATCAGCCGATTGGTGAGGATAAACATTGGAGTCGAATACGTCAGCATGATGTGAGTTAAGCTGCCTGGTCTGTAATATGTTACATAAACCATCATCACGATTTACGTCCAAGCCAATAAAAACATTTCTAATCGCCTTACCATTGATAAGTCTTTTAAATCCTGCTAGTACTGCCATTGAATTTATGATGCAAAAACCCGCTGGATGGTCAGCATGAGCATGATGAGTAGGTAGGCCAAATATCAACTGAACTTTGTGATCACCTTCAGCAACCTTAATTAAAGGCGACATATAAGCTTGGAACATGTATTGCGTTATCATTACATCTTCGTTCTTCTCATTTTTGTCAAAGCTAGCTAAGTGATTAGGTCTAATTTCGCAACAACGTTTTATGATTTTTTTGATGTAACTCTTATCATGTGTGGCAAGTAGTGCCTTGCACAAAGTATCTTTGTTTAATTCTAAAGTATCAAAAAGTGATAATGCTAGAATTGATTTTGCGCCAGGTTTCTTATCGCTAGTGATGGTCGTGAATAATTGTTGCCATAAAAAATAATTTTGTGGTGTAAAATACTTTAGGGGTTTTGAACTGGGTTGGTCATCAAGGTCTTTTGATAAAGCGGAATTCACCCATCCTAACCTAACTTGTTGTCCGCCATTGTTAGCTGCAGACGTACGTCCTATTTGTGCTAACTGTTTATCTGACATTTTAACAATGCCAAGGCTTGATGCTGCTTCAACGTTTGGCTTTGGAATGCTGACGGGAGTATCTATAGACTTTAAGTATTCAAAAAGCTTAGCTGCATAGAATTCAGCATCAGCGTACAATGCTGGAGACTTTTTCATAGATGATATTTTCTTTTCTATCGCTTGCAATAAGTTATCAGCATTAAATTCACCTATTATATTGTAAAATTCTTTAGCCGCAGGTAAAAATGCTTTAGCAAAAGTAACCGCATGTTTTTCAGAAAGATCAGGACATTGGTATTGATATGGTTGTTTTGAGAATTCAATTGCCCATGTTATTATCTCGTGCAAATTAGTGTTAAGTTCTTCTATCGTACAACCGGTTCCAGATGGTGCTCTAAATTCAACAACTAAGGCATTTTCAATAGTTTTATTTATAAAACATTTGATCTTGTCTGGTTCTCTTTCTTGTATACCATCTACTAACGGTTCAGCTAGAGTCTTATCTAAATAAACTGATGCACTCATTTTAACTATTTCAGATTCTTCCCCTTCTTTTGCAACACTAATATGGAAACAATCTTGATTGCCAAAATATTCGCAGTCGAATAACTTTAGTAGCTCTTCTTTACATTCCAAATTACCGGTCAACTCGCGGATGAAGGCTTTTCCACTTTCCGAGAGGTGGCCCACTAAACTTTCAAGAGTGAATTTAGGGAGGCCGCATATGAAATAGTCTTTATAAATGTCATCAAGATATGTACTTTTCGGAAAAAATTGATATATCCTACCAGAATGGATCAATAAAGACATTTTATATACATAAAGCAGACTTCTGAGCACCCCGGCAACATCGGCTAAATAAAAAGCAGCTTTGCTACTATTTTTCTTAATTAAAATTAATATTCTAGGGTTAGTTAAAAATCTGTTGATCTCATCCTCATTTGTTCTGATCAATAGTTCCATGAACTTGGCATAAGAATCTGGTATGTTACAGCTTGGCCACTCTTTTTTTTCTGATTCATTTTCACTTTTCCATAGTGAAGGGTAATTTCTTTCGATAGGAAAACTCTCAAACATTTGCCTGGTAAATAATAGCCTAAGGGGAACATCTACATTGGCGTGTAATGCAATACATGGGGATGAATTATGATCTCTAAGATTGTAAATTACAGACACTTCTTCACGGCGCAACTCCTGAGGACCTTCTACAGGACCTCCTACCGTATAAGCATCTCCTAGTAGTGACTGAGTGATTGATTGGCGCCATGCAGATGTGGTGCTCTGGGCTGTTTCTGGGTTCCTAAAAAAATGTACAAAACTAGAAACCACTTGGCTAAAAAGCGAGATTGGATTATTATGCTCGTCTTGTTCCTCTAATTCTTCTAATTCAAAAGGCCTTGTTCTAAACTCTGGATGGAATATACATTTACCATCTCGTTTAGTACTAGAATCAAAAACCATTTGAAACAGCGGTAATTTACCATCTTTATAGCAGATTTGTGTATCGACAAAGTCGTACATACTGTCGCGATCTTCAAAATCTTTCTTATGTTCTCTCATGTAATCAACTGGAGATTGCTCCCTGGGCCTCTTGCTCTTAATTTTACAGCGGTTCCCTGAACTGGTTGAGGGATTGGCTCTAAACAGCAATTGTATCACCTCGCTTGATCTTGAGCCATCGTACTCTGCTTCAAAACCAACTTTGCCTTCAGTATAGTGTTCTATGTCCCTTGCGGATTCCATTAATTCCGCAACAGTCCTTGAGTGATGTGTTTTGTAAGCTTTTCGTGCTTTGCCGCCTGCAGGAGCTTTGCCGCCTGCTGGAGCTTTGCCGCCTGCTGGAGCTTTGCCGCCTGTGCCGTCTATAGGAGCTTTGCCTGCATCAGATAGTACTAAAGTATCAGAATGACTACTTCTTGGATTCCAAGGATCTATGGCAGTTCGACTATGACTGCTTCTAGCTTCAAGAGGTTGCGCAGGGCTTGCTGTGGCTGTTCTTTCTACATCAATTATGTCGGGGGCTAGACTAGCTAATCGATTATAATCCGGATTTTCGATGCGAGCATACTGGTCAGAAGCATCTTTATATATATATAATTTTTCTTTATTTGCGCCACCTAGTAGTTTGTAATGTACAGCATACATGCGATGCATCAAGTTGTCGTCATATTGTACCAATATTATATCTGTTCCTATTGTTATGACTAACTCTTTAATAATTTTCTCTTCAGGCCCATTAGGCGTGCTCAAAGCTAGGGATTGCTTTAATTTATTTGCAATATCCGTCGTACTTTCTTGAGGCCATAAGTCTAGTCGTAATAGCTCGTCAGCAATAGGAACAACTATCTCGCCATACGTGTCGTCACACAAAACGCCATTAGTTTCCCTCTTAACTATTCTCTTAAGCTTCTGTCTAGTGAGCTTAGTAGGAGGCTGCAATGATGCTGTGTCTAATTTTCTATCATGATCTAAACCGATATCATTCTCTGAGATAGACTCAACTGTCATTGGCTTCGGCGGCGGAAACCCTCGTAGTCCAGAGTCTTTTGCATCAGTGGTTTTTGACAAAGGTGGTCGTATAGCAGCAGCGGAGTCTGTGCTCAGTTTTTTGGGTGGTCTGCCTTTGCCTGTTGGCTGAGGATGAGCGGAGTCTGTGCTCGGTTGTTTGGGTGGTCTGCCTCTGCCTCTTTTTGGCTGAGGATGAGCGGAGTATGTGCTCAGTTGTTGTTTACTAGACCTGCTTCTTTTTTGCACATCAGGAGCGGCTGATCTGCTGGCTGAATCGTCGGGGCTGCTAGTTGAATCTGCATCGTCTGAGCTGCTGGATGAATTGTCTGAGCTGCTGGATGAATTGTCTGAGCTGCTAGTTGAATCTGCATCAGCTACTGCCATTTTACTGGTTCCGGTCGGTTTACAATTTTCTACGTATCGATAGAATTCGCCATTGTAATCTATTTCGATGGTTTCAACTTTGCTAGGGCCGCTCGTACCATACTCAGTGGTACCTTGCTTATTAAATAGGTAACCCTTATTCTCACTAAAAATATAAAGATCAAAAGGCAATGTTAGTATTTCAGAAATATGGCGGCCAAATCTTTTGGCCCATTCTGGTTGTATTTTTACTACAGGATTTTTAACCATATCAAGAAAACCCCTAAAATCCATCTCGGGAATTGTTTCATGTAAATCTTGCAAAAGCTCTTGTTGTTCCGCTTCTGAATATTCACTTAGTTTCAGGTAAAGTCGATATCTTATAGCATAAGCAGCTTTAAAGTAATTAGTTAATTTTGTTGGCTTGATCTCAAGTTGATATTCAGCAACTCTACAATCGTAGTTTTTTTCAAAAGCTACACGGTGTTCGGCCTTCAATTTACGTGCAATTGAGTCAAAGAAATTCATGCCTGTCGTATCATTGTAGCTAGCATCATATGAGTATGATGTACCTTCATGTTCATATGATACTGATACTGAGGTTTTGTCATTATCTACAGTGACTCTTTTGGGCCTAGTTATTACTGTAGCGGGGAGTAATTTGACCTGGTCTGTTAGAATTTGCTCACATAATTCCATCGCAGAAACTCCATTTTCAAGCTTGACTGCGCTGTAGTGGTTGCCTCTTCGATTTGGAAATGTGCCGCAATTCATTTGTATTAGTATGGGGTTAACAAGCTCTCCTTGATTCACACTCTCATTATAAATTGTTCTTTCAATCGTACCCCGACCAGAAGCATGCATACCAATCATTGCTATAGATCTTTTAAGTAACCTGGACAATAGCTGTAATTCATCTTCCGTTGCCCATGTTCCATCCCTCCTCATCTGGTTGTCCGGGGTATATTCTCCAAGATCGCAAACATCCTGTCTAAGTTTCTTTTGTAAAGCATTTTCATTGTCTTCATCTTTAGGACCATGTCCGTTGTAGGCTAATGACTGGACTATGGCTCGGAACAGGCAGTCACCATCTCCTAAAGTAGGTATGACAGCACATAGTTTATTATCTTGGTTATCATATAACTCTTTTAATGGGCCTATCAGTCCACATGTACGGCGCCTTTTTTCTGCTAGATATTTTTCACATTCATTGATATCGCTGTCACTTGGATTTGTGTTTTCGTAAAGCGCTTTGTGTATTTCAGAAGCTGCTGCAGCAGAAGTTATAGATGAAGGCATAGTCAGTCTCTAATTTAGTTGATCTTGGGAGTATTATATCGCAGAAATCTTAAGTTTTGCTTAAGAAAAATGTCTGAATTGTGATACTTCATGGATAATGTCCCCTTATTCCTTTCATCGAAAATGTCCCCAAGTTAAATTTCTCATAACACTCTTAAGCTTTGCTTAATTACTGGACACTTTTTTGTAACTGCTTGATTTTAAACAGCATACCAGGCACTGCGTGCCCAACCTCATAAAATAACTTTTGTACAAATTCCACTAGTGGTGCTATATACTAGCCCATGATAGGAACCATGGTGAAAAGGGTGCATTCATGACTGGCTACTAAATCATAAATCTAAGTCTTTGAAAATAGATAATTTAGTAAAATCTCTTACCTCAAGTTATTGAGAGCTTACATTAGGTGGACTATAAATCCACTTATTAGATATTAATAGAATTTAGATTCACTTCTTGGACTATCTAAAGATGGGTAATGGTAAGCCAAATTAAAGCTGATAGTATCGCTGAGGCTGGTATCGTCAATACCCATGCCCACACAATCTTTCGAGCTACACCCCATCTGACAGCAGCGCTACTTTGCAGTGATCCGACACCAACGATCGCACCTGTAATAGTATGGGTAGTAGAAACTGGTACACCTAAAAATGTAGCTAGGAATAACGTCCCTGCACTTGCTGTTTCAGCACAGAAGCCACTGACTGGCTTTAATTTTGTGATCCGCATCCCCATCGTCTTAACTATTTTCCAACCGCCTAAGAGTGTGCCTAAAGAAATTATAAAATAACACGATAAGGCAACCCATAATGGTACGTAGAATACTTTCCCTAAATTACCGCTGGCATATAATAATATTGCAATTATACCCATGGTCTTTTGAGCATCATTACCTCCATGACCTAAACTAATTAAAGCTGAAGATATGAGCTGACCCTTACGAAAAATTCCATCTATCTTGCTTGGAGTATAATTAAAAAAACATCGGACGGTAATCAACATTAATAACTGCCCTATTATAAACCCTAATAAAGGCGAGCAAACTATAGCTAATATAACCTTCAGAATCCCGGAGATATGCAATGAACCAAAACCAGCTTTAGCTATAGCAACACCAATTAAACCACCTATAAGAGCATGAGAAGAACTTGAAGGAATACCATAATACCAGGTTATGAGATTCCAGAGTATTGCGCTGATCAGCGCAACTAAAATCATCATGACATTAATTACTTCTGGATTAACAAGACCTGTACCAATAGTATTAGCAACATGGATACCAAAGAAAAAAAAAGCACTAAAATTAAAGACAGCAGCCCAAACAACAGCCCAATGTGGCTTTAATACTCTAGTTGAAACAACAGTAGCTATTGAATTAGCAGCATCATGAAAGCCATTTAAGAAATCAAATACCAAAGCTAAGAAAATAGTAAAAATAACAAGCAATAAATTATGTTCTAACATTATGAGTACTCAAGTACTATACCCTTAACCATATTGGCAACATCCTGACATCGGTTTATAACTAATTTAGTCTTGGTATAGGTTTCTTTAAGCTTAAAAAAACTCTTGAAATCATTTTCTTCTAAAAATAATTTTTTCTCGCCAGCTATAACTACTTTATGAGCTTCACTTTCGAGTTTATCAATATTATTACAATAAGAAATAATATTATCTGATTTTTTTAGCGAATTGAGTAAATAAATAGCTTGCTTAAGCAATTTACACGCTTGTAAAGTTAAATCAGACAAAGTCAACAACTCTTGCGGTAATTCTTTAAATTCATAGAAAGGAAATCGCTGTGCAGATCGATTAATTAAATCTAAAATATCATCAAGTCCGCTGGCTAGATTATGGATATCATGCCTATCAAAAGGAGTAATGAATGTTTTATGCAACAGATTAAAAGTACTATAAGTCAACGAATCTGCTTGTTCTTCATAATGAGAGATAAGATCTGCATGTTTTTGTACAACCTGTAAATTATGAAACATTAAATAATAATTATCTGCTGCATCGACTAAACAATCTGATGTTTCTTGAAAGAGCTTAAAAAAACCGTCTTGCTCAGGAACTAAACTTTTGAACATAGAGAAATATTCGTTTATTTACATTAGTATTATCTGGTAACTATAACACCAGTTGCGCATATTTTTCTAATAAATTTGTGAAAGTAGGGTTAATATGCCACGCTAAACTTCTTACATACTCTGTAGATTGAGTAATCGTCCATTTATTAGTTTTGATCAAATAAGCGATTACGACCGTAGGCGATCTACTAGCTCCAGCTTTACAATGAATCAAAACATTATTACCATTATTAATTTCTTTCTCTATAAAATCTACTGCATCTTCTAACTTATCTAAAGTAAAACTCTGTTCTGATAAGTCTTCACTGATAGAATCTATATGCAACAAGTTAATATTTTCATCTAACTGATACTCTTGGCTATCTCTAGTTAAACAAACCACAGAAGTTATATTGTTGTTACTTAAATTTTTAGCTGATGCAGCATTAAAATTGCCTAAATAGAGGTGTTCGACAATTTTTATAGGGATATCTGGCGGAAACATCTTGAGCCTCTTATTCTCTCTATATACTAAAGACACATTTTAAGCGACATTAAAACTAGACAATTCCATCCTATCGCTACTGATATTGTCGTTATTGCTGTAATTAGCTGCTAATTTAGTGCCCGCAAACATAAGTTTCTTATCCTGCTGACGAATACATTCTTCGCCAGAAATCCAATTAGCTGGCGTCGAAAACTCACCATTGATAGTAACTAATAAAGAATCTAATAATCTAATGACTTCACCAAAGTTTCTACCTGTACTGACAGGATAAGTAAACATAGCATTAATTATTTTGTCTGGTGAAATAATATACATTGATCTTGCTGTGCTATTGATTGCCTCTGCATTAGTATCGTTTACTGTATGCAGCATGCTGTATAACTTAGCTATACGCATATTCTTATCTGAAATCAAAGGTGTCTTAATCACGACATTATATGTGTTCTTAATTTCATCTAGCCATTTGCTATGCTGAATTAATTTATCAACACTTAAGCTTATTACTTTAACATTTCTAGAAGTAAATTGATTTAAATTTTGTGAAAGCCAGATTAATTCAGATGTGCACACTTGCGTAAAATCTTTAGGATGTGACAATAAAACGGTCCAAGAATCCCCCATCCACTCATAAAAATTTATCATTCCTTGGGTAGTATCAGCTGTGAAGTTTGGTGCAATACTCCCTAATTTTAAAGACATCTAAAAACTCCTTTTAAAATAAGTTATTAATATTCAAAGATTTATTCGTGGATTATAAAGTTATATGAACTATTTCGCAAGAATTTATTCTATAAATTATAAGCTTTCAAATATTCCTGCAGCACCCATACCTGTACCAATACACATTGTGACCATACCATATTTTAATTTTGATCTTCTTAAATAATGTAATAAAGTACATGTTTTAATCGTTCCTGTTGCGCCTAAAGGATGCCCTAAAGCTATAGCACCACCGTAAGGATTAACCTTACCGGTATCAAGCCCTACTTCTTGTATAACTGCTAACGCCTGGGCAGCAAAAGCTTCATTAAGCTCTATCGCATCTATCTGATCTAACTTGAGATTACATTGTTTCAAGATTTTGGGTATAGCTACAACTGGACCAATTCCCATTAATTCAGGAGCGACTCCAGCCACACCGAAACCTAAAAAACGAGCTATAGGCTTAAGATTATATTTTACTAAAGCCTTTTCATTCATCAGTAACACAGCACCGGCACCATCACTCATTTGAGAGCTGTTACCTGCCGTAATAGTTCCATTAGCTTTAAACACACTTGGCAGTTTATTCAATTTTTCTACAGTAGTATCTGCTCTAGGTCCATCATCTATGTTTATAATTTTAGATACTTCTTTTAACTGATTATCTGCAACATATTTATTAACAACCCTGTAAGGCAGTATTTCATCTATCAATAGATTGTCATTTATCGCATGCAAAGCTTTTTGATGACTTTGATATGCAAAATTATCTTGCTGCTCTCTTGTTATTTTATATTTCTCACCGACTATCTCAGCGGTCACACCCATACCATAGGCAATCCCTAAATTTTCATCATTTAAAAAAATATTAGGGTTAGCTCTATAATTATAACCACCCATAGGGATCATACTCATACTTTCAATACCACCAGCAATGACTACATCGCTATAGCCACAAGCTATGCGGTCAGCAGCCATTGAAATAGACTGTAGACCTGATGTACAAAATCTATTGATGGTTACAGCTGGTACTGTATTTGCATAGCCTGCTAGCAAGGTAGAAATCCTGGCAACATTCATACCCTGTTCAGCTTCTGGCATCGCGCAGCCAATAATAACATCCTCAATGTCACTCGATGGAACATTACTACCAGCAAGTAAACCTTGTAAAACGTGCGCTAGTAGATCATCTGGCCTTACAGAGGCTAATCCACCACGATACGCTTTGCAAACCGGAGTACGTAAAGCTTTAACAACATAAACATCTTGAATTTGTTTGTTCATATACAACCTTAATTTCTTAGTGGTCTACCTGTCTGCAGCATAGTATTGATTCTTGCTTGAGTAGCTGATGATTTCAGTAACGTAATAAAACTGTTTCGCTCTAATTGTAATAGCCAGTCTTGAGACACCTCGCTATCAGAAGTCACGCCACCACCACTGAATATCTCAGCTAGCTGTTGCGTAATAATTAGATCATGTGCAGAAATAAAACCACCAGCAAAGTAATTTTGAAGTAATGCTAAGATATTAGCTTTTATTCTGTCACCACCGACATTGATAGTTTTTTGTACTGGCGCAGTATAATTAGCAAATGTCATATTATTAATAACATTGACTGCCACAGCCAACAATTCGTTATGATTGGCGATGATAGTATCTGTAGTCTTTAAATAACCCAGACTCAATGCTTCTTGGGCACTTGTTGAAACTTTAGCAGTCGCTATGTTTTGATAAAAAGCTTGACTAATTTTATCTATATCAGCAAGATTAGGGACTCCTCCGCTGTTCGCTAAAACATTATTATATTTATCCTGGGCGCGCAATAACATCTCTTTGCAACCACCGCCCGCAGGGATAACGCCAACACCAACCTCTACTAAACCTATATAAGTCTCTGTAGCAGCTACTACATGATCACAGTGCATCATCAGCTCTGTTCCGCCACCAAGCACCATGCCTTTAACTGCAGCGATAACAGGAAAATTTATATATTTTATTTTCTGACAAATATTTTGAAATGAAATCAAAATATTATCCATCGTAGTATAGTCATTGTTTTTTACACAGCCAACAAATCCATTCAAATCAGCCCCGGCACAAAAATTTTCTCCACTATCCTGCCATATAACCAGTGACTTCAATGTTTTAGTTTGATTAGATATATAATCTACTGCTTGATCTAATAGCGTCAAAACCTCTGATGTTATAACATTTGCTTTAGTCTTGAAGCTAAAAATAAAGTTATTATTATGCAACCATAACTTTGCACCGTTATTTTCCAACACTATGTTTTGCGTAGGCTTTTGCTCAACCAATAACTGTTCTGGCATATATTGTCTGTTATAAACATTTAGCTCAGAAAGAGAAACAAATATATCTCTGGCAGGGCTGTAAGCCGTATTATTTTTATAAACACCTGAGCTGCACTTATCTAACACCCAGCTTGGCAAATTATTTTTTACCATTGCATCGTTATTACGTATATCCTGGGTAATCAATTGTGCTATATCATTCCAGCCTGCCAGCTGCCATAGCTCAAATGGGCCCTGCTGCCAGCCAAACCCCCATCGTAATGCCAAATCAACATCACGGGCACTTACGCCTAATTCTAATAATGTATGGGCTGAATAGTGCCAAACATCACGAAAGCAAGACCATAAAAACTGCGCCTGTGTATTGTTATGGCTTTTTAATTGAGTAAATTTTTCAAGATGGTTCTTTATTTTTAAGATCTCCAGTAATTTAGCATCAATTTTTTCTGTGCCTTTACCGATTGCAAAATAATCTTTACTCTTGGTGTCAAAAGCCTCTATATCATTTTTATTTTTACGATAGAAACCCTGACCTGTTTTTTGACCGAGTGACTTAGCAGCAACAAGATCTTTAAGTACAACAGGTACACAAATATGCTCGCGCCAAGGATCGTTCACACATAATTCATTCATAGTGTTTATAACACTAGACATTGTATCTAGACCAACAACATCTGCTGTTCTATAGGTGGCACTTTTTGGCCGTCCGATTAATTCGCCCGTCAAAGTGTCAACGACATCTATAGAAATATTATATTTATTAGCATTATGCATGGTTGCTAACATTGAAAACACACCTATACGATTGGCCACAAAATTCGGCGTGTCATTTGCACGTATAATATTTTTTCCCAAATAGCGAGTTAAAAACTCTTCTAGTGTATCTAATACGTCAGGATCAACATCTTTATGAGGAATAAGCTCTACTAGCTTTTGATATCTTGGTGGGTTGAAAAAATGCACCCCGCAGAATCTACTTTTTAGTGATCTGTTATCTTCTGCTAAAATATTAACTAATTTATTGATACTTATTCCCGAAGTATTCGTGCAGAATAAAGCTTGAGGATTGACAAAGCCTCTTACTTTATTATAGACGCTAGTTTTAATCTCAATATTTTCAGCAACTGCTTCAATTATCAAACTGGCGCTTTTCAGTTTTTCCAGATCATTATTATCATCAAAACTAAAGGCACTTATTTGTTTTATAGTCTCTTGAGTAACCAATGGATTAGGCTTAAGTTTCTTCAAAACACCTAATGCATCATTGGCACGCCCTGGTAAATCATATAATAAAACTGTAAAACCACAATTAGCAAAATGCGCTGCAATTTGAGCGCCCATCACGCCAGCACCCAGTACAGCTACTTTATTAATAATTAACTGCATAACCACCTCTTTCTTCATGCGATTCGAGATCTACTGCAAAGCGCTTACCATATAATCTTTGCAAACTTGCTATTTTGGCTTTAAATTTTTCGTCACCAATCGTCGACAGATAGTTCATAGGGCCTCCCCTAAATGGCGCGAAACCAGCACCAAAAATTAACCCAGCGTCGATTAATTCTGCACTGGTGACTACATTTTCTTTCAGAGACAAAATACAAACATTAATTAAACGCGTCACCAATCTATCTTCAATATTCTTTGTGTCTAGTGATTTATTAGTGTCTACTGTAGCTTTAATTGCTTTACCGTTTTTATAATTATAAAAACCTCTACCAGTTTTTTTACCCAGATGCTTCTCATTGACTTTATTTTGTAAAATTTCTGGGATCTCTTCACCATAATATCTTGATATATTTTTAGCGACAGATAGACATATATCTAAACCCACTATATCTGCCATTTCCACTGGGCCCATCGCCATACCAAAATTTTTCATGGTTTTATCAATTAGTTCTGGTGAGTAGCCCTCTGAAAGTAAGATAAAAGTCTCATGCATATAAGCAGCTAAAACTCTATTAACTAGAAAGCCAGGGCTACTAGCGACAGGTAGTGGCAACTTGCTGATCTGGTTGACAAACGCATAAGAACGATTTGCTACATCTTCTGAGGTTTGCTTACCTCTAACAACCTCTACTAACATCATTTTTGCAACTGGGTTGAAAAAATGTATACCTACTAATCGCGACTTATCATGCAGTACTTGATTGATTTCATCCAATAAAATACTAGAAGTATTTGTGGCTAATATAGCATCAGGTTTTGCGACTGATTCAATTTTCTTAAATAAATCTTGTTTTACTTTTAGATCTTCAAAAATAGCCTCAATAATGACATCAGCATGTTTGATGCCTTCACCACTCACGTCAGGTGTTATTTTATCTAGCATTAAATTAGCTAAATCATCTTTTTTTACCTTGCTTTTGAACAACGTAAATGCACGACCTATCGCTTGCGCAATAGCCTCATAAGACTGATCTTGCAACGTAACTTTTAAGCCTCTGAATGCACACCATGCTGCAATATCACCACCCATAGTTCCGGCGCCTATAACATGAACGTGTTTTGGCTTATCAGTAATATCAGCTATTTTTGCAAACTCTTTTAATTTCTCTTGCAAAAAGAAAACTCTTATCAAATTTTTAGCTGTATTATGCTCAACTAAACTCAAGGCTGAGTTTACTTCAGCATTTAGAGAAGCGTCAATATTATCTACACCGTATTTTTCAAAATTTTCTACAATAGCATACGGGGCTGGATAATGTTCTTTTAATACTTTGCTAGTCAATTGTTTTTTAGCAAAATAAGCTAAGATGCTTCTAAAAGGCGCCTGATTAGATAGGCCGGCGAGAAAGCCTAATTTATGATTGGCTTTATAGCTTTGATTTGCATAGTTACTCTTTGGTAAAGTTTTTTGTAAGATAAAATACTTTGCTGCCCTATGTAGTTGTCTGATCGGCACGCAAGCATCAACCATTCCTAACTTTGCTGCTTGCACCCCGTTAATAACCTTACCTTGAAGTAGCAATGGCAATGCGTTCATCCCACCTATTAACTTAGTTAAACGAACCGTTCCACCCCATGCTGGTATTATTCCTAACATCACTTCTGGTAGCCCTACTTTAGTAGAAAGACTATCACTAGCAACTCTGTAATCACAAGCTAATGCCAATTCAAAGCCACCACCTAAACAAAAGCCCTCAATCATAGCAACAGTCGGGATTTTCAAACTAGCCAATCGACGCATAGTATTTTGGCCATTATCTAGAATACGCTTAACATCATCTTGATCTTTTACAGTGGTAAACTCAGTAACATCAGCCCCTGCAATAAAACCTGTTTTTTTACCCGAATGAATAATCAGCCCCACGGGACTTTTATTATCAAACTTTAACTTGTTATTCTCTAAACTATTTATAATAGAATTAAATTCGGTCAGAGCCTCTTGTGATAAACTGTTAACTGATTTGCCTTCACGATCAAAAGCAAGCCATAAAATATTATCTTGATCTAATTCATAATGCCAATTTTTGTAAATGTTGCTCATAATAATCCTAAGTATTAATCTAGATAAATGCTTCTATGCTGCCTCTAATAAGATCGCTCCGCCCTGACCACCACCGATACATAAACTAGCAATTGCGTATTTTTTGCTGTTATTCTTTAATAGATTCGCTGCTCGTAAAGTAACTCGAGCGCCACTTGCGCCTATTGGATGACCTATTGATATAGCACCGCCGTTAACATTTAATTTGTTAGCGTCCATTTTCCCAACTGCTGAGTTCAAACCCAGCTCTTTTTTACAGAATTCATCATCATTCCAGGCAGCAACACATCCTAGTACTTGAGCAGCAAATGCCTCATTTATCTCCCAATAATCAACATCATCAAATTTAATATTATTTCTAGTTAATAATGGCGTACTAGCATAGACAGGCCCCAAACCCATAACACGTGGATCTAATGCGGCCCAGTTAATATCTTTTATTTTTGCAATAGTTTTGAGATTATATTTTTTCACTGCTTCACCACTGGCTAATAATAATAAAGCTGCTCCGTCTGTAATCTGCGAACTATTTGCAGGGGTAACATTACCAAACTTTTTATCAAAATATGGTTTCAAACCCGCTAATTTCTCAACCTTACTATCTCGGCGAAGACCATCATCTGATTTGAAAATTTGGCCTTTCTTATCATAAATAGGCGAAACTTCATTTAATAGATTATTGTCTATTGCTCCTGCAAGGCGCATGTGACTACGTACTGCATACTCATCCATTTCATGTCGGGTTATTTTGAAACGGTAAGCCACTTCTTCGGCTGTCTGTCCCATATCCATGCCTACTAGAGGATCACGTAATCCTCTTTCCAGAGCAATGATTGGTTTTAAAAAACTTGGCCTAAAACTCAACATCGTTTTTAACTGATCTGCAAGCCCCTTGCGAGCATTGAGTTTTGCAAATAAATTAACCATTTTATTATTAAATAATATAGGTGTCCTGCTCATTGCATCAGCGCCACCAGCTAAAATTATATCATGCCGGCCAGTAACAATATTTTGATAAGCACTATCAATAGCCTGTAAACCTGATGCACAATTACGCATTACAGTAAAAGCAGGAACATTATTGGGTAAACCTAATCTTAGAGCAATAACTCTAGCTATATTTGCTTCATCAGGATCTGGCATAGCACAACCAATGATAACTTCTTCGATAAGATCAGGCGATATATTTAATTTCAATAACAATTGTTTACCTGTTTGCACTGCCAAATCAGAGGCCAAGAAATCACCTGGCTTACCCTTGGCCTTTAAGAATGGAGTTCTAGTACCATCTACTATATAAACGTCTCGCATATATTACCTTTTAATTGGTTAAAATTTGGTTCTTAAGTTCCGTTAAGCTTTTAAAGCTGATTAAATTCATTAACAGATATTATTTTTCTCAGATTATCATTATAAACAGATAACTTTTCATAATCTTCGAGATCAAGCTCATGTTTGTTATAAGCTTCATCAAGCATATTTTTTAAATTATTTGAATAATTTATTTTTTTTGCTGCAGCCAAGTTATACAGTTTTTCTAATATAGATTTGTATTCTATATGTAGATTGTAAGTAATTTTAAGTATTTCAAGCGCTGACGATTTGTCAGTATAAGCCAAAGAGCTTAGCTGCTCGAATATTTTTTTATCGGGCGAATAATTAAGCGCAACAATTTTTGCATCCAATTGATCACTTGGTTTTTTATACTTTACACCCCAAGGAAAAATTACCAACCTAAGTAAACATCTAATAGTCTTTTTAGGAAAGTTATCAATATAGTCTACTAGAGCTTCTTGAGCATTATAGATACAATATTCTAGCGACCATTGAGCAAGATATCTCTTTTCGCTTGAATCTGTGTTAAACTCCGTAGTATCTACATCTTCATAATGCTTAATCACACATAAAGCCATAAAAATATAACTAACCACATCGCCTAACCTAGCTGATAAGCGTTCTTTTATTTTTAATTTACCGCCAACAAACAACAAAGCAAAATCAGTAGCGACAGCTAACGCACAAGAAAGCCTTGTTAAGTCTTTTTTATAAGCAGCAAGCCAGTTACTTCTTTTTGTAAAGCTATAATAAATTCTTTGTAAATTATAAGTCTTAAGCCTAGTTAAAGTACTAAACACAAATTTAATATGTTGAAATAATACTTTATCGAATTGTCTTAAGCCGTAACTAGCATTTCTTTCATTTAAGGCGGTAATTTCTTCTAGAACGTATGGGTGCGCTCTAAATGCTCCCTGACCAAAAATAATTAGATTTCTTGTCAATATATTAGCGCCCTCTACAGTAATGGCTACAGGATTTGCTAGGTAATGACTAATCAGATAATTACTTGGGCCATTCATCACTCCCTTGCCACCATGAATATCCATAGCGCAATTTATAGCTTTTCGAGATAATTCAGTCAAATGGTATTTAGTGATGGCACTTACAACTGCTGGCTTCAAACCATGATCAATTGCACTAACTGTTGCTAATCTTACAGCATTAGATAAATATGAAAACCCAGTCAATAAAGCAAGTTGCTCTTGTATGCCTTCAAGATTTGCGATAGGTGTTTTAAATTGCATTCTTAACTGACTGTAAATAATACTAGAGAAATATGATACTTGCGTTGTTGCATTACTGAGAGCTGGTAAAGAGATACCTCTGCCTGCCGATAAGCACTCCATAAGCATAAACCAACCCTTGCCAATATAATCAACCCCACCAATGATATAATCTAACGGGATAAAAACGTTTTCGCCATAGATTGGCCCATTCTGAAACGGAACCATCATAGGAAAATGTCGTTTACCTATTTCTATGCCGTTACAATTAGTTGGTATTAGTGCTAAAGTTACTCCTAAATCTGTAGTCCCTGAATTCTTGTTAAGGATTAAATCTGGATCATATAACTTGAACGCTAAACCCATCACAGTTGCAACTGGTGCTAAAGTTATGTATCTTTTTGCGAAGTTTAATTTTATACCTATTATTTCTTTGCCATCTAGGACTTCTCTACAAATAACTCCAGTATCAACCATACCCCCTGCATCACTACCTGCATGCTCAGAGGTTAGAGCAAAACACGGAATCTCATCACCATTAGCAAGACGGGGTAAATAATATAATTTTTGTTCCTCTGTTCCATAGTGCATCAATAATTCAGCAGGTCCTAATGAATTAGGCACCATCACTGTAACAGCTGCTGTGGCACTTTGACTGGCAATTTTTGCAACTATAGTAGAAGAAGCTGTAGCGGAAAATTCGAGCCCTCCGTATTGCTTAGGTATATGTAATGCTAAAAATTGATTCTTTTTCAAATAATCCCAAGCCACTAAGCTAAGATCTTTATTTTGAGTAATTTCCCATTCATTGACCAAGGCGCATAATTTATTTACCTTAATATCTAAAAATTCTTGTTCTTCAGCACGTAATAAAGTCAACTTGTGATCTTTAAATTTTTGCCAATCCAGATCACCTGCAAAAATATTGCCTTCCCACCAGACGTCACCAGCCTCAATAGCTTGACTTTCTGTAGTTGAAATTTTTGGTAGCAGCTTCCTGATTTTGTCTATATATAATTTAGTGATCAAATTTCTTCTAATTGGTCTAAAAGCTAACACTAGATATACAGCACAAAAAACAGCATAAACACAGAATAAAGCAACCTGATGATGAGACGTATAAGATGAAACTGCTAAAATTATAGTAGCAGCCATAAACCAGACTAAAGAATGTACGTTATAAAATAAAAAAATCCAAACTAATAGAATTAACCCTATGAGGTATGAAAGTAGCATTCCTGGCCCCCTACTACAAAGTTGTTTGTGTAAAATACTAACAGAATAATTATCGATTATAAATTATTATTTATTTCTTTTACAGAAGATAAATAATCCGCTACATTTATGATATATCTATAAAAATCAACACACCTAACTACATATGACATCACGGATATGCATTCTTGGTGCAGGTCATGGAGGACTTGCTTTAGCTGAACATTTCGCCAACTTGAATAATCAAGTTACATTATGTGCAGATAGTAAACATTTGGGTTTTTCACAATTTGTCAAAAACAACAATAATACTATAGTTAGCATAAATCATGTCGTCGGCACTCTAAACACTACTAAAATATATAATGTAACCAATGACTATAAAGTAGCTTTGGCTGATTCAGATATAATATTTATAGTAACGCCTAGTTATGCGCATGAATCAATTTTTCTCGGGTTATTACCTTATATAGAATCTAGGCATAAAATAATTACTCTTGCAGGCAACTTCTCTACCATCATATTTCACAATCTTCTTATCAAACATAACATACATACTCGTTGCCTCTTAGCCGATATATCTTCGTTACCTTATGCCTGTCGCGTTAATTCATCTGGCTATACGGTTGATATCTTTGGGGTTAAAAACCAAATGGGTTTAGCCGCAATCCCAGCTAAACGAACTCTTGAAACTGTAAACTTACTAAATCAATTTTTTCCAACCAAACTTATAGCTTATAAAAACCCGATAGAAATCGGTTTAAATATTACTAGTGGTATAAGCCACCCTATTTCTGCATTATTTAACGCTGGTCGTATCGGCAAAAACAAAGAAAGCTTTTATTTCTATAAAGAAGGTATTTCAGAACACACTGCTGTATTACTCGAACAATTAGATGCAGATCGACAACAAATTGGTAATCTCTATAATTTTGATTTACCTAAATATACAGAACTGATGAATCAATTCTATGGTAACAAGTACCCTACTATATATGACTTTTTCACTAAAACACCGGTCCACAATGCACAAAAACTTTGCCCTTCTTCACTAGCTGAACGTTATATCACGCAAGATGTGCCCTATGTTATCGTTGCCTGGTATACTTTAGGCAAAATGATGGGTTTTGAATCCACGATCATGCGCAATATTATTGAGCTTTCATCCATGATTAATAAGACCAATTATTTTGAATCAGGTTTAAATCAGGATAAATTGATTTTTCCCGTGCATATATCAGTTTCTGATTTTATTACTAACATTGAAAGCGGTTGCTTGAAGTGCTTTCCTAAGAATATAGCTAATTTTTAAAAAATATGATGATCTGGCTAATACCATCTTTTATAAGTGCCTTTATATTTGGCTTTTCTGGTTTTCTATTGAAAGTAGGCTGCGAGCGCGGGCATACTTCAATCACTCTTCTATTTGGCATGTATATTACTGGTACTCTAGCGTTTGCTGTTTCACTGTTAGTTCAACATCAATGGGCATTAAGTCTATTAACCTTAGGTAGTAGTATTTTAGTAGGTATCGGTTCTTCAGTCGGCAATGACTATACGGTGAGAGCACTTGAGACGGGCCCCGCATCTATAACCTCACCTTTATTAAATTTCAATGTCATTTTGATTGTTTTGATGTCGTTATTTGTTTATCACGAGCCTATAAAACTAACAGAATTATTTGCTATAGGTTTATTTATTTTATCCGGATGTTTATTATCATTAGATCCCAGAGAAAGCTTAGGCGTCAAAGATCCCAAATGGTATGGATTCATTATTATAGCCGTCATATTTATCTTTATTCGTAATGGTGGTCTTAAGATTACACAAGAGATTGGCTTAAATAACACCCTAGTATTATTCTATGCTTATTTATTTTCTCTTTTACTTTTTGGCTTAAAATTTATGCCTATAAGAAAACTAAATAGCAATCAAGAAAATCTTAATGCCTTGTTTATCGGCGCAGCAGCCGGTTTATTTTCTTATGGGGGTTTAGAACTCTATTCTTATGCTTTAAAAACAGGACCAGCTAGTATTGTTGGCGCTATTTTCTCTCTAAGAAGTATAGTTATGGTTATAATGGCCATGCTAATTTATAAAGAACGCTTAACTTTTTACCAGAAGCTTTCTTTATTGGTTTTATTTGCGGGTGTCGTCATCATAACATTATAGTCATGCTCTGCTGCGTCACACTTTCTAGACAGGCTACGTCACATTCGTCACATTGATTAAAGATCAGAGATTAGGTTAATAAAAGCAATGATACTGTGCTCTCTTACCATGCGCGTTAGCACTAAAATCTCCATAATATCGACTAGCAGCTCTAGCCTGACGTAATACAGTAACTGGCTCCTTTGTTGTGCCAACCATATTAGCTGCAATCAAGCCTTTTAGTTCAGTTCTTTGTTGTTCTGTTAAATAAAGTATCCTATCTACTTCTTCTTCTTTTAATACAGTAGAAAGCTTGATTTTCGTAGAGTTAAATACTTCTGTACGTTGATCTAGCGTTAAATGCTCAAGTACACAGCAGAAATCATATCTAGTTATTATCATTGCGGCAAGATTGTCTTTGCATAAATTATAGACCACCGTGCGTTGGACTGGTGTTAAATACGTGAGAACCAAGCGAAAGTCATTGCATGATTTTATAAAAGCAGTAAGATTACCCTCAAATAATTCATAGACTGCTATTCGCTGGTCCGGCGTTAGGTGCTCAAGTACCGAACAAAAATCATAGCCTGATTTTATAATATCGGCAAACTTATCTTGCAATAACTCATACACTTCTGTGCGCTGGTTTTGCAGTAAATATGCAAGCAGCATACGGAATTCATTGCTTGATTTTATTATAGCTGCCAGATTATCTTTAATATACTTGAGCACTACTGTGCGCTGTTCTGGTGTTAAATGTTGAAATATTGAACAAAGGTCATACCCTGATTTTATAATACCAGCAAACTCATCTTTTAAAGACTCTAATACCGCTGTGCATTGCTCTAGAGTTAAAGGTTGTAGTAAACGCCCAAGATCATCACCTGATTTGATAATATTAGCAAGATTGCGCTTAACTTCAAAACATACTATCGTGCATTCTTCTGGTCTTAAATATAAAAGAACACAACCAAACTCATAGCCTGAATTTATAATAGCAGCAAAATTGCCTCTTAATGAATCATACACTATTGTACGCTGTTCTTGGTTTAAATGTTTAAGCACTAAGTGAAAGTCAAAACCTGATTTTATAATAGAAGCAAAGAGATCTTTGATTAGCAAACATATTTCTGTATACTGGTCAGACGTCAAGTATTTAAGTACCAAGCAAAAATGATGACTTGATTTTATAATAGTAGTAAACTTATCTTTTAATAACTCATATACTTCTCTACGTTGATCTGGTGTTAAATTGATTAGCACATCATTAAAATCATCGCCTGACTCTATAATAGCGGCGAGATTTTCTTTAAACGCCTCATATACTTCCGCGCGCTGAGCTGGCGTTAAATATTCAAGCACAGAACAGAAATCACGAGCTGAACGCATGAAAACTGCAAGGTCGTTTTTCAATGACTCATATACAGATGTCCGTTGGTCTAGTGTCAAATGCTTAAGTAGGGACCGAAAGTTCCAAGCTGATTTTAATATAGTGCAAAGCTCTGTTTTGATTGCTTTGACCATCACAGCAACTTTAATTGCCGATAGTGATATCAACCAAGCTAATAAATCGTTTGGGGTTTGTAGAAACTTTTTAACAAATCTATCAGGCGCTATTTTTAGCAACGCCTCTAATCTATCTTCAGACAGCTCAACATTAAATACAACTAAATCTTCAATAGTAGCTATCGTATTGAGAATCTGATCAAGTTTATTGATATCTATAAGCTCCACTATTTCATCGACTGTTAACGAATAAAGCAAATGACAATCTGCTAACCGATTAAATTCTAGTTCTATTTGTAATTTATTTAATAACTCTTTCTTTACGCCTAATCGATCAATTCCACTATATAGTTGAACACTTGCAGCTGCAGCATCACCAGCTTCACGCCTAGGTAGGCTACCCTCAATAGCTCTAGCTAATCTTGATTTAGCAGCTTCAAACTCTTCTTTTGACTTCTTAATTAGCTCTACTTTTGAAGCGTCATCTTGACCTATAGCCCTTAATTGTTCTTCCATGCCCTTCATGGCACCTAGCATGCCACTACGTCTATCACCTACACATGTTGCAATTACTTGGGTAGCATTGGTGTTTTTTGTTGGATCTGAAGATAATGATATCAATGTTTCGATATGATTTTTTATTTCCGCTGGAATTTTTTCTTTATTTAATGGACTTAAAGCTCGATAATATTCATTAAATGCAATAATAGCGGCATAAACTCCTTCACCCGCGCTCTCTTGTCTACCAGTAACACCATAAGCACTATGAAAATGCAAGCTGTCAGTAAGTTGTATTAAACTTTCATATAGATCATTACTTCCTTTGGTTGTAATGACATATCTTTCTTGAGCCTCGAATAACTCTCTAGTTAAAGCAGAATGGTTATATATACGTTCTAATTCACTTTTACTAACAAATTGATGATTAGCTAAATAATCTTCATCCGTTTCTGTCGTATCATAATATAGGTTTTTATATTTATCTTGTTCGGCCAAGCATAATAAGCTTATAGGTAGCAAATATTTTCCATCTTCACCGCATATATGTTTTCGGAAAATTTCTTGTAAATATTCTGCGCCTCTAATTTTTAATTCTTCTTCGGCAATAATAGGCAGTCTATGATCAGGTATAACTAGCAAGTCTTTAATTACTGAGTCTCTAGTCGCATGCTCCAGATTATCTTGCGTCTGTTTATAAGCATCTTGCAGAGCATTATAAGCTCTTAATTCATGAACTGTAGTTATATGTTCTAGTACAAAATCTTTTTCAGACTCAATAGGTGTTCCATTTAACCTTGCTTTAAATATTCTTTGTGATAATTTATAAATCAAATCATCTACATCTACTTGATCGATACATGGCCCTAGATGTGGCTGTTCATTCCAATCAACAGAAATGGTGTTAACCGTAGGCATTACTAATTTAACGATATCTATACCTTGTGCATCACTCTGTTCTTTTACTGCATGATTAGAGATATATTCTGCTACTTTACAAATCAAATTTGTAACATCTGCTTCTGGGATAGCTGTGTAACATAATGTTGTCCCATTCACTATATCCCACACATCGCTTAAGTATTGCTTCAAATCTGATGCTATTTTAGATTCATCGCTACCGTGATTATTGATAATTGTATGAATATCATGAATGATAGTCTTTGTATGCTTAATTATTATTTTATCTCGTAGCGAAGCATTCTCTGACCGTTCTTTTGGGTGATTAAAACTTGAGACAGCCTGTTTAAGCGCGGTTAGAGTCATAGGATATTGATTATAATTAATTAAGTCAACTTATACTATACCCCTAATTAGTCTAAGTCAACCTGCTGGATGCTGCTAGCTAGGTCACACTTCTAGTCTCCAGAGAGCTACCCTTCAAATGGCAACCTAACCGCATGATTAATCTCAAACTTCTTATCATACTCGACTTCTAATAGATATAAGCCCTCAGGGCCGGCTGTCTTAGCCGCTTGGGTGCGATCTCGCAGCTTAATTACCTCTAACATCCAATCACCAGGCTTTTTATTTAAACCTATTTCTAATAAACACCCGACAATATTACGTACCATGTGATGTAAAAAAGCATTGGCTTTGATATCTAAAACAATAAATCCCTTAATAATTTTTATCTCAGCTGCAATCACATTACGCATTGGTGTTGTAGATTGACATTCAGAACTTCTAAAACTTGAAAAGTCTTGTTCACCTAATAAATAATCACAAGCTTTTTGCATTGCAGCTATATTTAAATCACGATAGACCCAGACTGCTTTATTATTTAATAAAGCTCTTTGCGAAGGGCTAACATAAATATAATACTGATACCGCCTAGATAATGCTGAGAATCTGGCATGGAAATCATCTGGAACGACTTGTGCCCAACTCACCGATATATCATCAGGCAGCATACTATTGACGCCCATGGTCCAGGCATTAATATTTCTTGGAATAGTATTATTGTACTCAAAGTGAACGACCTGACCAGTGGCATGCACAGAGCGGTCAGTGCGGCCGGCACAGGATATATTAACAGTATGATTAGCAATTTTACTTATAGCTAACTCTAAAGAAGATTGAACTGTAGGTAAATCGCCCTGCCGCTGCCAACCGTTGTAATGCGTACCATCATACTCGATACCTAAAGCTATTCTTATCATGGTACTACTACATCTCTTTTACAATTTATAAATTTATATTTTTGTAATTACGTTGGCTCGGTTGTTTTTTGTTTTGAATGACTATCATCTTGAATGATTAAATCGTTCAACTCATCAATTAAATGCTCTGAACCAATCTTTTTCTCATCAACTATCTCATATTCATAGAACTTTTCTTCTAATAGTTCATCCGAGTTTAGAACTATAGGCATTTGATTTTCAGCCATTAAGATATCATCATGGGTATCTACGTCTAAAGAAATAACAGCCTTCCTGCGTCTTCTAATTAAATAAGCAACCATAGCTGTTAAACATAAGATACCAGCGCCGACACTAGTCCAAATATAAAATATTGATTTAACTTCACCTGAAGAAAGCTTATGACCAAACTTTCCTAAAGATAGCTTATATAAACCAAGATAATCAGTAATGCTTGCTCTAACCATTTTTTGTTGATCGCTTACTTTTGCAGAGACATTACTAATAAAGCTACTTAAACTATTTTTGCCTAATTTATCACCCACTTGTACCCCTAAAGGAATAGACTGCTCTACCATTTCGGAATTATTGTTAGATGCTGATTGATTAGTTGCTTGATGTAAAGCAACAGCTTTTTGTAAATCTTTTAGTTGTGCCTGCATCAGATATAATTGTTCTTTCAACTCTTGATTTTCTTTTTGCTTGGCTACAAGCTTTTCAGCACTCAATAAATAATTATCAGTAGGCGTGTTTTCTGCCTGCTCATTAGCTGTTACAATTTCTAAACGCTTGCTACGTAGTATTTTATGAGTTTTGGCTAAATCATCTTTAGTTGTATTAAATTTAGATAAATCTTTAACATTTAATTCTTCAGAAACAGAGTCTATATTTGGCAATGCCTCATACTTTCTGACTTCTGGCATAACTACATCTTTAGCTTGATTAGCCGCAAGACTGCTTGACTGAGGTGCTTTAACATCAACAGGTTGACTTTCAATCGTTTGCTTTGGTGTGGCTAATTGCCCCTGAGCAGGCAGTCCAGCTGGCACCTGTGGTTTTGCCACTGCTGTAAGCTCTGGGCTACTCGATAGTTTTGCTTCAGCTGGCTTGGCAAGTGTTTTTTTATTGCCTGCTAATTTAGATTCAGTTTTCACTTTATCAAACTTAGCTTTAACGTTTGGAGCAATTGATAATGGCGGTGCATTACTAACTATTTCTTTAGCCAGTGTTGCACTAGGAATATCTAATTTAAAATTTTGACGAAGCCGATTAACGTCATCTTTAATAAATGCTTTTTTATTACTATTGTATATCGCAATAATCATTTGATGGCGAGTCATGCCGTTTGCAACAGCATATCTTTCAGCTATCTGTGATAATGTATCGCCTTTTTTAGTCAATTTAGAAGCTGCCTGCTTATTGTCAATAGGATTTGGTTGTAATTCTGCTGCTGGTTGAGATTGAACCTGCGCAGGCAACGCTTCTTTGACCAATTTTTTATTGATCACAGGTTTCTGATTGCGTTTAGCTTCTGCTTTATAAATCACCACTTTACTCATATCTACAGCTTTCGCAGGCATCATTGCCTCTGTTGTATTATTGTTATTGCTACTCACATCCTGAACTTCACTGTCATCAATAATCTGACTAAATAAATCTGAAGACTCATAATCTTTGTATAACTCACTTGTTGGCTCAGCACGAACAATTTTTTGGTTATCCTGTGTTACAGCTAATGCAAAACCGCCGCCAATATTTTTAGTGCTGGCGGCCGGTGCAGACGCTTGATTACCAACAGGACTCTTCATAATAGTCATGTATTCTCTAGTTGCATGACCTTCTGGCCAATCTAGACTCACAAGAAAATTAACAAATTGACTAGTAATTGGTTTTTTAGAATTAACTTTGATAAACCAATTACTAGCATCATCTTTGTAAGGTTTAAAACCTAAATCGTCATGATATGGCTCTTTTTTTAATCCTACCGCTCTAAAATCCCCTTCAGCTGATAACTTCACTTGCAACTGCTTTTCTGTTAACTCTGGGGGAACATCTTCTAATGCTATATCTGCATCAAGTTGCTCACCAAACATTGAGTTAGTAATGATACGCCCGAGATTTAACGCAAAAAGTGAATTCGATGAAATAAATGTGAGATTTGAAATTATAAACAACTTGATAAATAACTTATTCCTTAAGTTACTTGAGTACATAATATTTCCCTATTCAACTAATAAGATTAATTTTTAACGTATAGTTATTATAGATTAATAATATTGTTCCACAAGTTTTTCAAGGATTTGCACACTGTTTAAAGCAGCGCCTTTACGTACATTATCAGCCACAACCCACATATTGATACCATTTGGGTGTGAGATATCTTCTCTTATTCTACCAACATAAACATCATCATTGTTAGCAGCTTCTGTAAAAGCTGTTGGATAGCTACCATTGTTATCATCTGAAATAACAGTGATGCCAGGAGACTTAGTTAACAAGTCGACTACTTCCTGACGAGTGATTTTATAATCAGTTTCAATATGTACAGCTTCACTATGGCCGATAAATACAGGTACTCGTACAGCTGTAGGGTTAACCATAATTAATTCATCATTCAGTATCTTCTTCGTTTCCCAAACCATTTTCATTTCTTCACGAGTGTAATGATTATCCAAAAACTCATCGATCTGTGGAATCACATTAAAAGCAATCTGCTTGGCAAACACTTGGGCTGGATAATCTCGACTATTAAGTATATCTATAGTCTGATTGGAGAGTTCTTCTATGCCCTTTTGACCTGCACCCGAAACAGATTGATAAGTAGTGACATTGATACGATTAATTCCTACTAAATCATATATAGGCTTAAGAGCTACCATTAATTGAATCGTCGAACAATTTGGGTTAGCAATGATTCCATAATTTTTATAATCACCTAAAGCGCTTATATTAACTTCTGGAACTATTAACGGGATTTCTGGGTTATAACGGAAACATGAAGTGTTATCAATTACCACTGCACCGCTTGCTGTAGCTACAGGCGCATATTGCTTAGAAACACTACCTCCTGCAGAAAAAAGCGCAAAGTCGACACCTGCAAAATCTTGCGTAGCTAAATCTACTACCGGAATATCTTTACCATGAAAACTTACAGTTTCACCTACAGAACGGTGGCTTGCCATAGGAATAAGTTTTGCCACAGGAAACTTGCGTTCTTCTAAGATCTCAATCATGGTTTGGCCGACTAAGCCCGTCGCACCAACTACGGCTACTGTATATTTAGACACTGTAATACTCTTATCTTTTAATTATCTTGGTTAATTATCCAGCTACTAATTGCTCTTTCGTCAAAACAAACACACCACTACCGCCTTTTTCGAATTCAATCCAAGTAAATGGTAATTGTGGATATCGTTGTTCCAACGCCGCTTGTGAGGCTCCGACTTCTATTATTATACTACCACCGTCTTTAAGATAAAGCGGCGCTGACTCCAATATTTTTCTAACACAGTCAAGACCATCTTTACCAGAACTTAAAGCACTTTGTGGCTCATGATAATACTCTTGTGGTAGTAAACTCATCTCTACCGCATCAACATAGGGCGGATTAGATAAAATTAAATCATACTGCTCAGCAGGTTCAATATTTTCAAAAACGTCTGACTGAATTAAATTTATGGTGTCGTTGAAGCCGTAATCCGAAATATTAATCTTTGCTACTTCCATTGCTTCCGGAGAGATGTCTGTCGCATCGATTCGGACATTTAGTCCGTGCTCATTAAAATGATGTACAATTGCACAAGGTATGCAAGCACTACCCGTACCAATTTCAAGAATATTCAGATTATCAGTATTAAGATCCAACCAAGGTTCAAAGTTTTGCTTAATTAATTCGGCTATAGGTGATCTGGGGATCAGCGCTCTGCCATCTATATAAAAATCCAAATCAGCAAACCAGGCTTCATTAGTTATATACGGTAATGGAATACGTTGATTAATTCTTTTGTCCAACAAAGCATAAATATCTTCTTTTTCAGCTAAGGTTAATCTGGCATCTAAAACCAAATTTAATTGATGGACAGGGATTTTCAAATAATATTGCAGTAGGACCAAAGCTTCATCCCAAGCATTATCTGTGCCATGCCCATAAAACAACTCACTATGCTCAAATTGAGTTACAATCCAACGCAGAGCGTCTTTTATTGTGTCAAGCTCATCCATGAAGTCATCAAAGTGTTGCTGGGTTATGGCCATAGTAATAGTAGTAATGATATGATCAGTAATTAAATTATTATATTGTGCATAATAACTAAATTAAAATCAAAAAGCTAGATGGTTGGAGAAAGACATGGATAGTTATAACGTTGAAAAAATATCCCAATTTATTAAATCCAAATGGGCTGAATCAATCGTCCCTGAACTCCAGAATTATATAAAAATTCCCTGCAAATCTCCTGCTTTTGATAGCAATTGGGAGGCAAATGGCTATTTAGAACAAGCTATCCAACAATTCAAAGATTGGGCTTTGAACCAAGGGGTGCCCAATATGTCACTGGATATCATCAGGCTTCCCGGTAGAACACCTTTATTATTTATCGAAATTCAAGCAAGTACCACTGCTAATCCAGAGACTATTTTATTGTATGGGCATATGGACAAACAACCCGAAATGTCGGGCTGGGATACAGATAAAGGCCCTTGGCTACCTGTTATAATTGATAACAAACTTTATGGCCGAGGCGGTGCCGATGACGGCTATGCTCTGTTTGCTGCCCTGACTGCCATAAATAGCCTATTTAAACAAAAATTAGCTTATCCTCGTTGTGTTATTCTAATTGAAGCTTGTGAAGAAAGCGGCAGCGATGATCTGCCTTTTTATGTCGATCATCTTAAAGAACGTATTCAAACTCCAAGCTTAGTAATATGCTTGGATTCTGGTTGTGCCAACTACGAACAGTTTTGGGTAACTACGTCATTACGAGGCAATATTAGGGGTGTTTTAACAGTAGAATTAATCAAACAAGGCCTACATTCTGGGGCTGCTAGTGGTATTGTACCATCTAGTTTTCGAGTCATCCGCCAGTTATTGAGCCGTTTGGAAAATGAACAAACTGGTGAAATTTTACTAAAAGATTTATATACTGAAATTCCTAAAGACAGAATCGAAGAAGCCAAAATAACTGCGCAAATCTCAAAAGAAAAAATTTACACAGAAATCCCTTTTCATGAAAATGTCTTACCCGTAACCAAAGATTATACTGAACT
>JACCDT010543423.1_pt1 | contig 52832 bp, 73 predicted proteins | sample 7446291 | NCBI WGS metagenome assembly JACCDT01 (sample SAMN15323446, study PRJNA562643) | freshwater metagenome | isolation source: river surface water | place: USA:Blue River Watershed | collected 2017-08-17
AGTCAGAGGACGGCAACAAGGTCAACGCTATCGCAATCAACGAAGCCATGGCTCTTGTCTATGCTGAATTGAAGCACAAGATGTTCACCGGCATCGGAGTTAGCTGCGGAGCCGGTATGGTGAACGTAGCCTTCTCTCTGTTTGGTGCCCCAGTATTCAGCTTTGCTATCGTGAACTCAGGTGACTGGATTGACAAGCAATCTGCTAAGGCAACTGGTGAAACGATTGCCTTCATCAACAAGACGAAGACAAAGATCGACCTCAACCAAGAACCAAAGAACCTTGTGGAGCGAGCCATCAAGACTCAGTACGAGTTGATGATTGAAAAGACCGTAACGGGCCTCAAGAAAGGGCTCGAAGCCAACAAAGACAAGAATGCTAAGCTTGACGCACCAGTTGACATTATCGTTGCTGGTGGCACGGCATCTCCACCGGGATTTGATGTCCTGTTCGAGAAGCTTGTCCGTGAAGCGAACCTGCCAATTGAAGTTGGCAAGGTAATTCGGCCAGCAGATCCACTCTTCAGCGTTGCTCGTGGATGTTTGATCGCTGCCGAAAACGCCGGTTAATTCTTAATAGCGGTGCCTATATAACCTGAAGCCAGCTAGGGGTAGTTTGGCTAAGGTAACATATAGGAGTTTGGAATGGATAATGTAACAGAGAGTACACTCTCGGGAGTGTCTTCTAATATCGCTTCGTTTATTGAGCAATGCTGCCTTCAGCACATTGCCGCTGGATTAAATTCCGCAGTTCGACTGCGGCCTTATCAAAAGAATCTTCTTCATGAAATGGTGACCCATCCTAAACTTCTTGTCAAGAAGTTTAGGAGTGCTGGAGCTACAACAACAATGTTGGGTTGGATGGTTTGGCGACTATTCAACAAGCGACGTGATGAGATGCTGTTCTTGACTCCTTTCAGCGAGATCAAAAAGTTCGTGGAATCGCTGCCGCTCAACATGCAGTATCAACTTGAGGTAGGCCACAACTACATCAAACACAAGGAGAACGGCTCTTCAATTACAATGGAGTGGCCTGTTGATAGCTCTGATGCCCGAGATTTGCGTTGTGCTCGGGGCCGATTTGATCTGATTATCATTGATGAGGCCACGATTTTGTCGCATATGCATGACGTTTGGCAGTTCATGAAGTGGCAAATTGACTTCGGGGCTGAGATTAAGGTCATCTCGACCCCTTGTGGTAATGCCAATTGGTTCTATGAAACATGGCATGATGAGTCAGCAAAATTCAAGAGGTTTGATTGCAATCCAGAAGTAGATGATGCTGAATGGAGAATTCATCGTCTGCTTGAATCAACCATGAGCACCAAGATGTTTACCGAGGAAATCTTGGGCCAATTCTGGACCGGATACAATGCTTTGACTCTACCCAACAGGGAATCTGTTGCGTCCTATGAACAACTCAAGAAGAAACTTGAGCTAGGTGGTCTGAAGATCGAAGACGTGGAGCCGGATCTAAAGCTGTTGCATCATGATCTCACACCGGAGATTAGCTTTCCTGCCACCTCTAACTGGACAACCCTTAATCGCCGGGAAGAGTATCATCCATGCGATGAGCCAATTGTGGCTGAACCGTATACTTTCAGCGAGTGCCGGGATCAAACACAACAACAACAGGTGCTCCTCCGACTGATGACAGAGATCGGCGACCTTCACCATAGTTGGTCACCAGAATCGCCGAAGTGTCCAGAGTTAGTTGAGTTGATCAAAATGGCTGAAGAGATGTGGCCATGTGAGAAGATTCTTAGTCCGAAGCTTAAACTATTGGCTCCATGCATTAGGTTAGCCTATCTGGAAGATTGTAAGGTCGACAGCGACGAATCTCTTCAAATGGTCTTCGATTACCAGTGTTTGGTATTGGCGAACCTCATGGAGAAGTCGGAACTACTGACCATTATCAGCGAAATCGACCGTGACCCACGTGAAGATATCATCAAGCAGGTGCTCCTCTTAATGAGTAACAACAACATTGATCTCCTCTTCAAGAACAATCATCTGTTCTTCAATGGTTGCCAGACGACTGTCGAAGAGAAGCCTTTGTTGACCATCCATGAAGGAGTGCGGCTGGGCACAACTGATCAAAATGCTACGGAAATAGTGGCTTCTTTGGTGGCAGACAAACTTAAGCCGCTATTTGGTGTGTAATGAATACTCCATTAGACAGACTGAACGCTGATCGGTTTCGCATTGATCGGGAGAAATACTTCCAGATCAACGAAGCCGACTTCAGCGAAAATCATTTGTATGAAATGCCCATCCTGAGGCAAGACTGGGTCGATACGGCTCAGAACTATCAAGCTTATTGGGCCGCAATTGAAATTGAAACGAGAGATGAAAGGCTAAAACATGTCAGAGTTTATTCACAAGTCCGTAAATGACTTAGGAGTTGCCGCTTATTTGCTGATGTACGGCTTTCAGCCGATTGGCAAGCGAGCTAAGTTGATCTTCTTTGAGTGCGATAATGCGGACGCTGCAAAGGAATTCGACCGTTTGGTGCTGGAGTATCAGCCACCGAATGAGTTCTATACGTTCGATTCCTGTCTCATGTTCCTCAAGAAGATGAATGATCAGGAGCCCTTGAGCTTCGACAACAACATCCACAAGACCATCAGCGATCTAGGCATTGCTGCCTATTTGTTGATGCAGGAGTATTCTCCAAAGAGCATCGGTCTCAAAGTTATCGGCAAGAAGGGCCGCAACGTGTACTTTGAACACCCAGAAGACAAAGGAGAGGACTTCGAGCGGATTTCTTACCAGTATCTGCCGAGTCAGTTTCAGAAGTATGACTCCAATCTGATGGCTCTCAAGAAAATGAACGATTACTCGTTACGCAAATAAGCCCCAGATTGGGCTATATAGGTTAACAATCAGTGAGGGTGAATAATGCGTAGTTTTGCTGACTATCGAAAGAGCGAATTCAAAAGAAATGCACCGGCCCTGTCAATCTCCGGAGGCATCTCTGGGGCATTTGATGTCATGAAGCTGGAGGTCCTAGAGGCCGTCAAGCTGCCGGAGATGCTCTTCGAATCCAGCATGGTTGCAAGATCGTGCTATGACGTAGCACGTAAAGAGGACTTCGCTGACAATAAAGCGATCCTTGAGACTTGCTTCTCTTACTGTAAACAGGAATTCCTCGCAGAGCTTATCGCTGAGGCCGAAGCAATTTCTGCTGCTGATCCCTTAGCTGATCTGCGTGTAAGACTCTCTGCTAAAGTCAAAGAGCTTGTCGCCCAACTGAAAACCAATATCACTGCTGTTTTGAAGGGTGCTCGACCAACGACGGTCGATGCTGAAGATGACCCAAGTGCGGCTCCATCTGCAAGTGGCGCTCCAGCTATGGGCGGTCCAGCCGCTGCTAAAACTGCTGCTCCTACAGCAGGAGCGGGTCCAGCACCGGGTTCAGCCGCTTCGGGCCCTGCATCTGCCCCGGCAGCAACCGGTGGCCCATCGATCTCGCCTGCCCCAATGGGTTCTGGTCCAGCATCTGCATCTTCTGGCTCGCCGGCTCCATCGAGAGGGCCGGGATCTGTACGCTCCTCGGGCGGATCAAGTAAGTTTTCGCCAGCAGCCAAGGGAAGCTTCCGTCCATCTGATGGATTTGGCGCTGGTCTTAAGAGAGTTCTATGGGACCCTGTCAAGAATTGGGTCAAAGACAAGTGGAAGAATGTACGTCGTCGTTGGCACAATGATCCAATGCGAGAACACCTGCATCTATTGGAAACGGTGTTCTTGGAAAACTTCGATGACGTTATGAAGACCATCGATTCTTTCGAGAAGGAACTATTGCAGTTCCTCAATGATAAATCTGTCCTAGTTCAGCCTACGGCCCCAACGCCAGCCGCTGGACCAAAGGGAGTTCCAACAACGAACGTGACCGGTCGTGTTGAACCCAATGGTGCTGTCGATCCGGCAGCCGCTGGTTTGGGTCCTGCTGCAACGCCGGGAGTCGCTTCTCCTGTCCCCGGTCAGGCACCAGAGGCAGAAGGTGGTCCAGACGCTCATAAGGGTGTTGAACAACCTCTAGAAGCATTGCCAAAGGATGAACGGCAGGTTGAAGAAGTCAGACGCATGATGGCTGCCAATAAAGGTGCACAGCTTCTGGGTATCAGTATCCAAGGTATTGGGCCAAAAGGCGGCTGGAGCAAGGAAGTTCGTCCAAGCAGTTTCATTAAGAGCGATGGTCAACCAGTGGTTGTTACCAGCCTCAATGATGGAGAGAAGCAAAAGGGCGGCTGGGCAATGCTTCGAAATGCATTGTACAAGATGATCTTCGACAAGATTGAAGCTGAAGAACCTGCCACCATCGATGCATATCGCACAGAGAAGAGAGCATCCGGAGTTCGTGCTACCGTTGGTCGTAAGGACAAAATTGCTGTCATCAAGAAATGGCTCGGTGTTGAGCCTGTTGGTAGCCGTACAGCTATCATTGATATGTTGTCAGCTTTCTACAAGAAGAATTCTGGTCATGTTGCCGCACCAGCACCAGCACCAGCCGCTGAAGGACAGCCAGCAGCCGCACCAAGTGCAACTGCTACTGATCCAGCCTCTTCTGCCACGACACCGGTTGAGCCTAAGGCTGAACCTGCCGCTACAAGTCCATCGAGTGTTTTGACTGGACGTCCCGAGCCAACCGCCGCACCGGCTGCGGCCACGGCTCCAGCAACTGGAAGACCAGTTGTGGCTCCCGCTCCGAAGGTGGCTCCTGTAACAGGGCGTCCAGAAGTAGAGCCTACTAAGGTAGGTGACGCTGAATCCTTGTTGAAGGATCTTCAAAAGGACATCAAGACGTGGAACGGATTGATGCAAAAGTGGAATGAGAAGCAAATCATGTCCTCGATTCAACGTTCACTCGAAGCCGGCAACGATCCAGCGAAGATTGTTGCTAAGCTGCAAAAATTGTCAGCAGGTGAACCAGATAAGAAAGATGTCGGTGCTTCTGCTACATCGGCTGCTTCCACCGTCAGTTCAAAGAACAAGGTTCGACAAGGTCGAGCCCTTGTAGAAGACCTGTTCAAAGATCCGGAATATGCTGATCTGAAGCAACACATCGATATGAGCAAATTATCTGATGAGGAAATTGCGGGTGTGATCGGTGATCTAGATCCATTTGATGAGAAGAACTACGAAACAGTCGCTGATGCCATCATTGACCTCTACGACAAGAAATTCTACCCTGATGATAGGAAGCCAGATGCAGCACCAGCCGCAGAAGCTCCAAAACCAGAAGCCCCTAAGCCAGTTACTCCCGCTGCTGTAAAGCCTGAGACGGCTCCATCTGCTGGTGGTACGTATGCTGAGTTGAAGAACAATGGTCGTTACCAAAGCAATCTGAATCGTTATTCCAAGGTTCTGCAAGACAATGGAAAGTCCGAAGAGGATGCACAAGAAGCTGCTGACCATCTCGATATGCACTACCGAAAGCAACTATTGGCAGGGTCTTCAATCCAAGACATCATGGGTGATCTCATTGAGAAGATTCAAGCGGCTATTGAAGATGCGGACAGTGCTGAGTTCGATAAGAAGCCAGAGCTTGCTCGCAAAAGCGATGCAAAAATTAGTGGCAAAACCGACAAGGGTGGAGATTCCTTCGTCGATCAACTTCAGGGGATGAGACAAGAAAGCTTCGCTTTGAAGCTTGCTCAATTCAAGAAACTTCTTAAGTCTTAACCCAAGACTTCGATGATGTCGTAAGTGCGTTTCGTACGTTCGACCATACCTTCGATTGTTTTGATATCAACGAAAATCGAATCGCCAGTGGAAGCATTAGTTTCCACTGGCGATTCTGCTAGAACCGGCAGGGAAAGGTCAACTGTCTTCTTGGGTTGGCCCTTGATGTCCCCTTCAAGCTTTTGACCTGTCTTGTTTTCGAAGTCAGCAATTGCCTTAGCGTGCTCAGGCTTCTCTGGGTCCAGTTCGATCTCTTCATGAATGGAGATCACTTGATCAATGAAGAAGAAGCTAGCCAGAGCTTCGTTGAGCGGATGAGTGCCCCAAATGCCATCAGCAGTAATGGCACTGACTCGAATCACAAAATGCTCTCGGGAGATCTCTTCAGTGAAGGCCCGATTCATAGCAACACACACGATGCTGCACACCTTGCTAACGAATTGGTGATGCAGATGTTCAATAGTTTTTGGCGTCATGCCATAAGAGAGTATTCGCTAATCATAATGTAAGCGAACGCAAGAAGGCAGGAGTTGCATCCGTAAACGGCTTAATACAACGCTGGATGTATCCCTGAATCGTCTGTTCATCTCTCTGAACCAGAAGCTGATTCCAGTCCTTGAAGCCCTTCGGCGGACGGACATATCGAACATTGAATCCTCGTTCGATCAACTGCATGCCAATGTTTGGCAACGCCTCACGACCAGCACCATCGCTGTCAAAGCACAGAACAGGATTCAGCCCTCTCAGGAGTTCAATCTGAACATCTGACAGATAGACTCCACCACAGGCACAGCCATTATAGCCACAGACCGCAAGCGACATGGCATCAAATTCGCCTTCTGTGATATAGACTGACTCGCCCTTTTCAGGCCAGCTTGTCATGTAGAGAAGGTTTTCAAGCCTCAAGAATTCGTTGGTGTCGCACTTCCAGTATCGTAACTTGGCTTTGTCAGAGATCGCCCGGCTGTTATAGAATACGAGCTTGCCTTGCTTGTCATAGTACGGGATGACAATACGGTCTTTTCGGTCGCCAGCCGTACACATGTAGAGTCCCTTTGTGGGGATCTTGCGGCTGGCCAGATACTTTCGAGCCCGGATTCTCATCAAGCTTGAGGGTGGCATTGCATCAATGAGATAACTGAAATCCGGCAGTTGAAGCTCTTGTGGTGGTACAACTGGCTCTGCTTCGTCTTCCTCTACGTCGTCGTAGCCTGAGAACTTGGCGAATACCTCATCGAGCTTGGCTTCGAGTGATCTGAGAGAGTTACTTCCGCAGATGATCTCCTCGGCCTCATCGTGATCGATGTTTTCGAGCTTGGAGACTAGGCTGACCAGAGAGCCCATCTCATTGGTGAGCCAGCAACGATAAGAGCCCTTCTCTGGATGCTTGGATTTGCCACCTGTTACGTTCATCCAAAGGTGGTATTTGACATCGGTCTTGCCGATGCGAGCTTCTGACCACGGTGAATGGGTGCAGATTTCTTCACCATGAGAGGTGGTCTTGATCTTGATGTTGGACTTCCCGAAGCGTTCGGACGCCCATTGCAAGAATGCTTCTCTGTCAACCGCCATACTATTTGATCCAATCTGCCAAGTTCGTATTGAGTTTTAGCATGCTTCTTTCGATACTACAAGATGTGTACCACTACTCACATCCGTGAGTCTAGCAGAAAGTTCGCATGAATATCAATCACATCAGCGTAAGCCGCAAGAAAACCTTCGACCAGTGCCAGCAAAAGTACAAGTTCCAGTATCATCTCAAATTGCCCCCGGTTGGTCCAGAGCCCTTTTACTTCACATACGGTACACTTGTTCACAAAGTTGCCGAAACCTACGTCGAAGAGGGCGGCAAGCGTTCGACTGAAGAGATTGCAAAAGACATCTTCTCAAACAAGATCCACTTCCGAGACAAAGAGAAGTGCCCAGCCCTGCCAGCCGACTACGCCAAGAAGTTCAAAAAACACATCAAGGCGGTCGAGACGCTGCTCTCAAAGATTGGAACTGAAGGGAGCCGCACGGAATTCGAGTTCCGGTTTGATCTTGATCCGCCGCACAAACGGGAAGTCACCGGATTCATCGACTTGTTGATCATCCGAAACGGCAAAGCGTACATCATCGATTACAAGACAACGAAGAAGGGCAAGTGGAGAACCAATAAGGAGAATGTGACCTCGGATCTCCAGCTTAAAACCTACGCTCGGGTTGTTCAGAAGGAATATGGGATTGCGGCTGAGAACATCAAAGCTGGCCTCTTCTTCTTGGAGGGCGAAGAACTGGTTATCGCTCAATTCTCTGATCAAACTCTGCTCGACGTTGAAGCCGAACTGAAAGAAGCTTTCATTCGAATCGAGAGTGCAGATCCCGACAAGGTGTGGGGCAACGTGGGCTGGCACTGTAAGACCTGTGACTTCTGTCAGGTCTGTCCATTCTACCAATCAAAAGGGGGCGACGTTCCACAATGGAGCGGCGACCCCCTAGAGCTTGGTCACGATAATCAGTGGGCCTAGTTCCGGTTCGGAACTGGGATGTAATCCGGTGAATACTTACCCTGTGGACCATTCCGGTCAATGACCGGAATTTTACGAACCAACATACCGCTGACCTTATTGAGGAAGTCATAGCCATGATCCGTGTTGGCTTTGTGGATGGTACCAAGCTTCGTGAAGAAACCAGTACCGGTTCCATCCACATTGCTGGTAGAGCGACAGATTCCAATCAAGTAATCGTCGTTCATCAAGCCACCACCTGAGCGGCCGGGGCGAGGGCTGTTCTCAGTTGTCGCATACAAGACCTTGTTCATGTCGAATCCAATATACTTGACTGCATAGTGGGCCACTTCTTGGCTTTTATCGCAACCAAGAGAGTGCAACATCGTGTTTGTGACAAGTTTGTAGTCCAGCGGAGCGATGGGCATGTAGTTAGGAGCCCAATTTGGCTTGAACCGCAATAGGCTCACGTCGTTGGTCCAGACATCGCCATTACTGTAAAGGATCTCTGCCTTGTAGGTCTCAGGTGACGACAGCTTCTTGTCGTTGTGGTACCAGACAAGGAGTTCACAACCGGATCTTGTAACACGGCTATCAATTGCACCCTTCCAAAGGTGACCACAAGACTGCACGTAAGCGTATCCCTCTTTGGAGTCATAATAGACAATGGTTCCAGAGCCAACGCCTCCACGAACCTTAACACCAACGCTGGCACTCAACCAGCGATTGTGTTTTTCATCCCGCTCGGGAACGGGCACACCGCCAGTGAGAAATGTAAATTCGCCACTCTGAATCGGCATTTCAATTGACGACTCAGGCTCTTGTAGAAAGTGAACAGGCACGTTCTGCTGTGGATGCTTGGTTTCGAAGACTCCACCGATCAATGCAACACTTGTGATAAATCCGATAGTTACGGCGATGATTTTCCGCATGTGACACACTCCATGAAATAGCGGCCTCTCTCCGCTACTCATATATAGGTGACTTCAATGTTAAGCTTAGCAATCCATCACAATATCTGTTTGACCCATCAGGAACGACACGACCTTCACGAAGGAAAGGATCTGAAGGTTGTTGGCGTCTGTGTGCCTGTTTGGTTCATTAGTAAGCGGACATCCGAGCCGGCTAAGGAAGTGTTTTGTAACTATTATCTGCGGAATACAAAGCTGAACGTGCCGATCAAAATTCTGGACGATGGCTATGACATCACGCTACCATACCGCCAAGGCACTGAACTGGACATTGGCGATGAAGAATGGCGGCAATTGAGTTGCGAAGACCCAGAAAAGTTAACGACCATGTACAAAGACATTATCCCTGAGATCTCTTCTAGAAATCTTTTGGATGTTAAAGAAGGTGGAGCCGGCTATTTGATGTACCGGGAACACAACAAGGTGAAAAAAGAGGACAGCATTCTGACGATCATGCACTATGTGACCATCAACAACAAAGAAGACTTCCTTGAGAGCCTAGAGTTATTCAGGACAATCTCTTAGTTTCATCCCAATACGCATTGTCACGATTTCGCCGGGGCTCAATGAAACCGATGAACTCAAGGTGGCAGTCGAAATCAGCTTGCCAGTATCGTTGAGTGTCGTAGCAAGGAACAAATTCGAGCAAGGACCCCATGTGCCAGTTGTTGACCGGAAGGCAACGATTGGACTCGTCGCAATGTAATGACTGGACTCAAAGTTAATAGAGAAGTCACCTGTAGATGAGATCTCAGATCGCTCGTAACCGCCTGCAACTGGTTCTCCGATTAGATCATCCATCGTGTCATCGGCAGCGATGGTCAGACGGTTATCTAGCCCAAGGTAATAGAAGGCCGGGATCGTGGAGGCATCAGTAAATGCAGCACGTAGAATGAACTCTTCACCATCCAAATGGAGGAGATTCAGGATGTTCTTTTCTTCCCACAGAAGATGTCCATCTGAGCCCCAATGCTGGACTTCAAGGACTTTCATGATGCCGGGCCACGGATTTGTTCGCATATACTAATAGATAGCGTTATGCGGTTCAAAACTTGGCTACACAACGAAATGATCAGCGGTCCCGGAGGGGGGCCTGAGTCCCAGCCCACGGATCAAGCGGCGTTGGCTCAAAACATCGCACAACATGGGGCAGGAGCGTTTTTGATGACCGGAGACGAGCCAGTGCCCAACAAGACTGCTACAGCCGGTTATGTGAAGGGCGCAAAGAAGGCTGCTAATCGCCGAGCCCGTTCCACTAGGGGCATCTGAAGACAATCTCGGCAACTGGAGTGCCATGCTTTGGTTGAACCAACAGATTGGATTTCCACATCAACCACTTCTCCCACTGATCTGGAGATCTGGCTGCGAGTTGGTCCTGCTCTTTGGCGACATACAATTGCCGAATAGAAGCATTCACTTCCATTCTATCTTGCCGACCTAAAGACTTTTGCAAATAGAGATTGGCAAACGCATTCCACAGCCAATCATGCTTGAATCGGTAGTGCTTCTGGGAAGACAGCAAATGCCCATAGAAGTCCCTGTAGTACAACTCATCCATCGGATGAGTTGGTTCATTGTACCGCCGAGGGATTGGTTCATCCAAATATCTGAGTGGTCGGAAGCCCTTGGGGATCAGCTTGTTGGTTAAGAATAGATCCTTCTTATGGATCTTGTGCGTTTTACAAAGCGGGAGTTGCTTCTTTTCGTCTGATTTAGAAAGACACCAGTGCTTAATGAGAACACCGGAGCCGTCATCAAGCTGTTCAGCCCCAACAGCCCTGCATTTGCCAAGTTCGTTTTGCAAAAACAGGACGCAAGGCAGTTCGAACAGATCGATGACTGCTCCGGTGCGGATCAAATAATCAATGGCGAGATTCATTGATGACCTAGTAATCCTCTTCTTCCTCTTCCTCATCTAGGTCTTCAAAATCCTCTTCATCGTCGAAGTCTTCGTCAGAGTCATAGTACGAATCATCTTCGTACTCCTCTTCGTCATCGAAGTCGTCGTCCTCGTCGGTTTCCTCATCGTCGAGATCGTCGTCCTCGAATTCCTCATCTTCAAACTCGTCGTCCTCGAAGTCGTCATCCAGATCGCTCATGTCCAATCCTTGGTCACTGTGGCACGTGAAGTCTCTAACCTCTTCCAGCCACTCAGGAAGAGAGTCAGTGTCAACATTCGGTGTGGTGGGCTGCGTCCGCATGTCAAGTCTCCAATAAGAGGCGAACCTATATTAGAGACGGCAATTGGTTTTCGCAACGCCTTCTGTTAGGAAAAATGTTAAGATTTCACAGTATACCGGGTCGAACAACAAGAGGTCGACTTACGTTTGGTAGCCACAGGACAAGCGATCTTCTCGACATGTTGAGCCAAACGTCCATCCGGGCCCGGCACGTATGTGATTCTTTCTATGAGTTTACCATGGGTTTGTTCCCAAATCCATAGCGGTGAGCCCGAAATCGCCCTAGAAGGCGTGTTACAATCCTGTGACAAACTCCCACAGCAGCCCGTGTTGCTTTCGGGCTTGACTGGCTTCAAGAATTCAGGAGAAAAACGACTTACCGAACATCCGCAAGACATGGTGCCTCCGAAAAGTGAGTTCTAACAAGTTTGCCGTCAATGATTTCGAACGGCGTGGCAGCGTCAGGGCTGACCGAATTCGTGACATTCAGATAGTTTAACATATCCTGAGCAGCCCCGAGTGAGTCCTCGTATTCAACTCCGATGTAGTTGTACAACTGCTGATCATTGTCATACAGGTAGGCTTCGCTGGTTGGGACCTCAATCTCAACGTTGACCAATGGGTTGTTGGACTGAGCCATTAGCATCACTTCGCTTAGTTTAACACATGTCAACCGGTCTCTTCTAACAACTCCATTCACTGGCTGCTCATTTGGGACCGAAAGGACTGATAGTACACCAACCTGAGGTTCCAAGATCTTCCGCTCAAAGAAGACCTGCTGCATCCGGTCATGGTATTGGCGATTGCTGAGTGTGACATCTGCCCACAACATCGTCGTAGCCATGCTCTGGAAGAACTTGGTAGTCAGTGGGGCGTTTTGAATGGCTTTCAGAGCATATTTTGAAATGACATCTCGGGCAGCCTGCAAAGCCTCAAGTGGCGACAGTGACGTCCGCTTGTCTTCGTACACCATACACAGGATGTCATAGAAGGCAGCCAAGAAGATCTGACCAAAGCTGTGACATTCCGCAGCTAGTTGGTTGCGAGGAGCCTCGGGTGGCAATTCGGCCGGGTTCACATATTTGAAGTTGTTGATTGCGTTGCGAAGGCAATCCATCGGCTCTCCTGAGAGATTGCCGATAGCCTTGCCGAACTGTTCTGCAAGTCTTGAGATCACATTCGACTTACGAAGATCTCCATTTGTCTCATTGATAGCGAACTCCAACACTTCGGTATACTGCATGATGTGCAGCATTGCAGTAAGATCCGCCCACGCCTCATGGAAGGATGCTACCTCCAAGCTCATAGCATTCCACATATCTGGACGGAATGAGTCCAAAATCGCATGACCCAGTTCGTGTGTTACAATATCGGTTGAATCGGCTGTGTCCAGAAAGCCGCCCAACTTCGCATGGGTAGTGGCAAAGAACTGAAGTGAGCTTCGGTTATAGAAGGCATTGAGTTTGTTGCCAGCTTTTGGGACGACATACAGGGTTGCTGTGCCCGGCCAAGCTGTAACAGGTTTCTCTGACTGCTTGTTGATGTATGTGATTGTGTCGTAGATGGAAACAAATACGTTTGCAGCTTGACCCTCTTCGGACGCACGAGCGAATCCGCCTCCCTTATATCCTTTGACACAGACGGATGGAACTGTAAGAAGTGGTGGTGCAGGCACTGTCTTAATGAGTGAAGGTGTTGACGGGTCGTTGAGCAGGACTTCAATTGGTTTGCTGGAGTCGATGATAACAGGTTCTTCAGGAGCCGTGATGACTCGGGTCCTGATTTTCCATCGCATGACTCGGGCTCCAAGCACCTGTTCGAATCCAAGCCAACTCAAGAATCTTTGAATCAATGACATAATAAGCCTCCAAGCTATATAGGGTTAACAGGGGTGGGTAACCAAATGGACGGTACACAGAGAGAAAAAGCGATTAAGGAGCAGCGAACCAACGAGGCCATGAAGAAGCGTCTTCTAGGGCCAACTGGCAAGCTTGGCTCTATTCTTAAAGCGTTTGGTACATCAATTATCAGACAGAGCAGTGGGCTTTATGACTCGACGTACATGGAGGACCCGTATGACAACTATTACGATGTCGAATATAGTCCTACATTGAGCGGTCAGCAGGGCCCTATTTCCCATCGCTATGAATTGGGAATGATGGATGATTTTCAGGCGTATGAAGAGGGTCTGACATTCGATGGGCTCAGCAGAGGCATGCACATCGATATCACATATTGGTATTCAGAGAACAGGCTAACCGTTACACATAGAGGCTTTATGGTGTTTAATGAGATTGCTGGCGATCTCGACTGTTATGTGCCTAATGAAGCTTGGGAGTCACAGGTTGATAAGCTGTTCGAGACAGCCAAGGGACGACTTAAGGTTCTCAAAGAAGAGCAGGATTTGGCCAATTTGGTACAAGCCGGCAAGAATAAGGCGTCATTTATCGAGAACTTGCGCAGACGCTGGGGAATCTGAGGTCCCCGAATGTATACTAAGAGAGACGAGATTTTTCCATTCAGGGGATAAATACGTTTAGATTCAAAGGGCTAGTTCCCAAGGGGATGTCATATGTCGCACAAACACGATTGCTGTGATACCATTCACGGACTCAAGATCGAGTCCATTACATTGGACGACGGTCGGAAGGCTGAGCGTCATACTTCCATCAACGAAGAGGGCGACCAGATCGTTGAGATTTTTGCCGAAGACAAACGGCCTATGAAGTTGGAAAAGCGGATCGTCCGTGAGCACAAGCGGATCGTTGCCAAGGAAACCCATGAGGTTGTCCGGGACGGCGAAGTCATCGCTCAGGAAGTTCACTCGCTAGAGCCAGAAGCTCCTCTTCAGATCATGTCCCGCATCGCAGTGGCAGACCATGCCAAGGTTGTTGATGGCGACTATGTGAAGAAGGCCGACCTTGTCGACGGCATCGTTGCCGCTGTTAAGGCAGTTCAGGAGAAGGCCGAAGTGAAGGAAGCTGCTCCAGCATTCTTCAAGGCCCAGAGTGTTGTTGAACAGAATGTTGCAGAGAAGGCAACCAAGGCTACGTGGCAGACGATCAGCTTGATCGTGGTCACCGCTGTTCAGGTCTTTTCGCTTGGTTACTACATGTTCTTCATGAGATAAGGTGACTCATTTGGAAGAAGTATAAGCTGTACAACTTCCCTCATTACGAAATGCACGTGGCACCTCGAAGCGATTCCGGGTGCCACGTTTTTTGTAGTGAGCCAAAAGTCGTGAGGCGAATTGCGCCCCGAGACGACATGAACTCTTTGTTTGATGATCTTAGCTGTCTCGGCAAGGTCGACAGCGGACCTCCCAAGATACGATTTCATTTTCTTCGAACTTTTTGAGGAAGGTCTCAGAAAACGCTTGGGTCAAGGTGACCGCTTCTGCATGAGTGGCAGCCATCACGGGGTCAAAGACTTCAACCTTTGGTCCGAGGCCCCTGTGCTTGTACATCAGATGTGAGGTCCACCTGTAGAGCACTGGCTCAGGGATCTCTTCTGGTACACTCAGAATCTTGTTGAATGACCTGAGAAGCTCATTGGCTTCTCGCACGGCATTCACAAGATGAGTCTCATTCTCATTCTTGTAAACCGAATCGGTGGCTGGAAGGTCCAGTTCGGCGAGATTCTCTACTAGCCGGCCCACTGTAGTGATGGCGTTTTCGATCTCTCGACGTTCAAGTGTGATCTTTGACATGATGTCTCCTTGGGTTCATCCCAAAAGTAAGGCCCGGCATTGCCGGGCCCTGTCAATCAATCCGCAGGTATATAGGCCAGACTCCAGTGTTCTGGCTTGCGTCATCTGGCCTATACACCAGTAGATTAAGCACCCTCTGTGAAGAGGGACGTCAGCGATGCCCTTTGGAGCGTCGAGCGATTCGGGTTGTTGTCCGAAGCCTTGTTGGACTTCGTCAGCCGGCTGTAATCGCCCCAGCGAGCAATCTCGGCCTTGTTGTATCGCTTCACACAACGCTTCATTCCAGCAACCGGCAGTGGTCTCACGACACCGCCTTCACGAATCTCGTAGCCGATCAGGCAATCTGGCCGATCCTCAAGCACCAATACGGTTCGACGAACCGGGTGACTGTGAGTGCCTTGGTAATAGAAACGTGCCACCGGATTCTTGGCCACCGGTGCGGGCAACTTCTTCGTCTTAGTCATCCTTGACTCCTTTGTTTGTCAGTCCTTGGTAAAGTTTGTTGGCGTATTCAACGTCTCCAAGCTTTCTATTGGAAAAACGATCATCAGTCAAGGGGACTTCCATCAATAGATGCTTTTGTAGGAAATCAGGCATTTTCCTTGGACGTGGAGCCCCTTCTGGCAATTCAACCTCGGCCAGAATGAAGTAAATTCTGCCTGATTCTTCGAAAAAGAAGTCGATCTCCCACTTCAAAGCTCCGTCATTGTAGACATACCGGTCTTTTGAGAGACACCAGTAGCATTTCCGCCACAAAGCCTCAGCATCCCGCTCCTCCAGAGGTGTTTCCACTTCGATGGTTCGGTCAGCATCCTTCAGCTTGTACGTCATCATCCAAGAGACGGCTGACCCATTCGTGGATCGCCGAACACGAAGATACTGACTGGGTCCATGACATAACACGCCTTGGTCAAGAGCTTTGTGCTCACAGCAAATCGCCTTGAGTTGATCCTCACCATACTCTCGGGCCAGATCCAGCGAGAGGGCGTATTTGAACTCGTGTTCAGTGGGCATGTATTAGTTCCCTGCGTGATCGTGCTTCCTGATCATCTGGGAGATCTCCTTGGCAGTTCGCCAAGAGTCCTTGATCTGATCTTCGAAGAACACGTGTGCGTAAGCGACAGTCGAGTTTTCCATCTCGTGTGTCTGCACCAAACGTTGAGCATAGTTGTTGGCCACTTCCTCTTCAATGGCAACTGCATGCTTCAACAAAGCAACAGGACAGGCGATATCTGCTGGATATGGGTTCACGACCGTGCCCGGCACACCACCGAGGTAAACGATCAGTTCTGCAAATTCCATAACATGCTTCAGTTCGCTCTGAGCCTCCTCTTCGAAGAACTCACGTAGCTCTTCACGGTGAAGTCCGGCCACCATGACAGAGGCTTGTGTGTAGAACGCCAAATGCATGCGTTCGTTCTGAAGGTCCTGTTGCAACAGGTCGATGAGTTCTTGGTTCGTCATATTTTCTCCTTACCCAATAGGAGTCACCATGTTAGTGAATTTGACTGAATTGGTGCTAGTGCAATGCAAAAACGAGCGAGATCCTAATAACTATTTTCGGTAACAGGGAGTTAAAAGGATGAGGGGGAGTAATGTCTACTGAATTAGTTGACCCAAATTGGCGCAACAAATACAAGTCGCTCGAAGAATTCTACAAGAACGAGTATGATGCTCGATACTACAGTTTCAACAAGTATGAACTGAAGATCGATCCAGCAGAACCGTTCGAAGAGATTGAGGCATATAGCCCTGAGAAACAGCGGCTGGAGCTTGTAAAGTGTGCTCAATCATTCTCGTACTGGTCTCAGAAGTACGTGAAAATTGCTCACCCGAAGAAAGGCTTGCTCCCCTTCGTCCTTTTTAGATACCAGAAGCGTGTCATCGAAGAATACGAGAAGAACCGCTTCAACATCATCTCGAAGTTTCGTCAGGGAGGTCTGTCGACCGTCACCGTTATCTGGTGCCTCTGGCGATGTCTCTTCAAGCTCGATGAGACGATCATGGTTCTCTCGAAGTCTGATCGTGAAGCTATTGCGGCCGGCGAAATCGTCAAGCGGGCCCTCATTGAATTGCCAAATTGGATGAGGCCCGATATGGACAAGAACAATGACCATCAAAAGCTGTTCAACGATACAGGCTGTAAGCTATTTTTCTACACACCAGAAGCTGCTCGTGGTCGATCTATCACGTATCTGATTCTGGACGAAGCGGCGTTCATCCCGAACATGGAAAAGTATTGGAAGGCTATGTTCCCGACCATCAGCACCGGTGGTCATTGTATCGCAATCTCTACGGTTAACGGCGTCGGTAACTGGTACTATGACATCTTTGTCGGAGCCCAGAAGGGCGAAAATGACTTCAATGTGATCGAACTTGATTACATGGAACACCCGGAATACAACGATCCAGTGTGGGTGAAGGCAACGAGAGCACAGCTTGGTGAAAAGGGCTGGCTTCAGGAAATCATGCGTGACTTCCTCGGTGCCGGTAGTTCGTACATTCCAGCCGACATCATCAACGATCTCGATATCGCTATTCGAGAGCTACAACCGAATCGCAAGCTCTTTCCACAACACAATAACCTCATTGAGGCCAAAGAAGAACGAGTCACAGACCCCGACAACTGGTACCGAGGTGCTCTCTATATCTGGCGAGAGCCCACTGAAGGTCGTGAATACGTCATCGGCGTCGACTGTGCTGGTGGTATGGGCGAAGAAAACGACAATAGCTGCTTCGAAGTTATTGATGCTGTCACCTGTGAGCAGGTAGCAGAGTTCTACAGCAACCTTGTTTCCCCTTACGAGTTCGCCCAAATCCTCTGTACAGTTGGTCGCCTTTACAACAACGCTGTCGTGAACGTTGAAGACATTGGCTATGGAACCGCTGTGTTGGAAAAGCTTCAGCATGATCTGTTTTATGAGAACCTGTTTGAATCTTCACAGGGCACAAACAAGAACCCGAAGCCGGGTATCAAGACGACACTTCAGAACAGACCCAAGTTCTTGGAAATGCTCCAAACACGGTTGATCAACAAGAGCATCTCAATTAAGAGCCGCCGTTTCGTTAAGGAACTGAAGGGCTTCATCTGGAACTCTCAAACTAAGCGGGCAGAAGCAACTAAGGGATTCCATGACGATGCAATCATGGCCATGTGTCTGGCACTCTATGCCCGAGAGGCGACCTACCGTTCTGGAAACATTGGATTTGGCGACGGTTCCGATCAGTACACGGAATCCTACAAAGCCGAAACTATTGACAACATCAAAAGGGAGTTGTCGAAAGATGCTCCAGATGAATGGATCTCAAAAGAAGAGTTGGACTTGTTCTATAATATCAACAGGGACGAACAGTCTCCAATTATCGGTCTAGGCTACAGTCGCCAGAACGATGCTCTCCTTCGAGAGTTTGGATGGTAACATGAACAAAAAGCCACAAATCTTGAAATCGCAGGCACTCTTGAAGCAGGCCCTTGATGCCACCAATGGCATCGAGGATCGGCATTTGAGCGAAGCGAGAGCGGGGATGAAAAGGGCCCTAACAATCATGAATGAGATGCTGACGAAGCAAGAGCGGAAGACTGCTAACTTGGCAGCGAATTGGAACACCAGCATTCAGAGCGGCATTGCCAACATTGCGACCTCTCCAATGACCCACGAAGCCGCAATGCGGTCCCTCAAACAGATCGATTTGATGATTGCCGAGCAGCAGAAGCTATTAGAGCGGCCGGTAGTAATCGATGATAATTCCACAGAGACGGGCCTTCTGAGCGATTAAGTTTCTAAGAATCGTCATAAATAGTCTCAGCCATTTGAGGAGACCTATGTACAAACGATTCAGTGAATTCAAAGAACAGCGTGAGACGCAAGCCTTCGTGGACCAGTTCAATCAGATCTGTGAAGGGATCGCTAGCTCTGGACTCTCATTCGAAGCTTATTGGGCAGAATCTGCTCTTCCAACTCTCTTGGAATCCAACTCCCTCGCTAATGACGAAGAGCTAATGCTCGAATTCATGGGCCGCATGAAGGGACTGTTTAATCGCATGATGGGCCGTCAACAGGCCCCAGCCAAGCCAGCCGCTCCTCAAATGAGCCCTGAGCAACAGCAGAAGGTCGACCGTTATCAGCAGCAAGCTGACAAGATGGTTGATCAGATCAAGCAACGGTTCACTGTTTCTATGCGTGATTTCCTCAAGGCTGTAACAGACGATGCCAAGACCCAAGGCAATCCACACATGTGGAAGGTCGCTCAGTCGTTCTATCAGAAGATCATGAGCACGGCTCAGCCGGTCATGGATCAATTCAAGATGAAGGCCAAGATTGGTAAGGCCGACTACAAGGATCAGTTCAATCGTGAACGTGGATCAATGCAACAGAATCAGCAAGCTGCTATGAAGCAGCGTCTGATGAGTCAACCGGGTGCTCAACAGCATCTTGATAAGGCCCGTGTCGCTCAAGGCGGAATGTCATCGAATGAACTGATGCAACAGGCTAAAGACCTTGTCTCCCGAAATCCCGGTTTCACTGTTGACCAGTTGGTCACGCCAGACGGCAAGCCGACAGAAATGGGCAAGCAGTACCTGATGCCGCCAGATGAATGGCGCAAGAAAATGCAAGGCGTCACACAACAGATGCCGCAACAAGCACCACAGCCACAACAAGCAGTCGCCTAAACGAAAAGCCCAGCAAATTTGCTGGGCTTTTCGCTTTATATCTCTATGCAAAATGTTAAGTATGACTACTCGTCAGTTCATCTTTGCCTTCCAAAAGAACTGTCTGATGAAATCATTGCTTATGGAGTCGGTCAGATCAAAGATGACGAGATCTACGTTTCACAACGTGATCCTACCTTCGGCCGTGAAGATGAGATCCATTTGACTGCATTGTATGGAATCCATTCTGATGATTTTGAACCAATCCGGGCATTGCTAGAAGGATCTGGCAAAGTCAAAGCTAAGTTTGGCAAACTTGATATCTTTACGGACCCCTTTCGATTCGATGTCGTAGTGATCAAAGTTGTTAGCACAGATCTAGCAGCAATCAATCATAAACTCGAATCGTCAGTCAAGTTCACAAACAAGTACAAAGAGTTCAAGCCCCACGTCACAATTGCCTATATCAAGAAGGGCAAGGGGTGGAAGCATATTGGGCTCGACTGGTGGGAAGGTGAAGAGTTCACCTGTGATACTGCCGTCTTCTCAAACAAGCAAGGCGTTAAGTACAAGATCTCGCTTTAGATCTGGATTCCACAACGATTGAGGGCTTCTGGCGTGATATTGCCTGAGTCCTTCCATGCGATAGTTCCAGTAACTCTTTGCTTGCGGCTTCGAGTATCCAGCTTTTTCAAGAGCCGGCCAAGCTTCCACGAATGGCACCGACCAGAAGATGAAATGGTAATAGGGGCACAGCAGTCTCATTGTGAACTGTTGATTGTGTGTCACGACATCGCACCAGACTGCTTTACGGTTGTCGAGCCGATGGACCTTCGAGGTCAATACCTTGAGATCGTCTGGATGGTCATACGAATGACCCGTTTCAAAGACTTGAAATCGTAAATCGGCCTCAATGGCTGAGGCAAGGGCCTGCCATGACGAGCCTACGTGGGTCATGATAAACAGAGTCTTTTTCATTACTAAGCTGACTAACTATTCTAATTGAGCTAGGTAGGCTCAAATCTAGGTAACAGAACGAGAACGATATGGCATGGTGGGACTTTTTCCGAGTATTCTCTTATAACTTCACAGACGACCCTCTCTCAAAACAATCGAGAAGGGACGCCACCGGTGCAGGTTACACACAAGACATTCCCAATATCCGGGCTGACAATGATGGAAGCGGGTCTGGCTCAATCAGACTCAGAGACACAAACGACTTCATCGATCTCTCAACGGTCACCGACCGTATGCATCGCTACAAGGAGTACGAAAGACTCCTGTCACTATCCGAAATTGACATGGCCATGACTGTCTTCGCAGATGAAGCTTGCTTCTCTGGCGACACGATCATGGAAACCCCGATGGGCCAAATCACTCTCAAGGAAGCAGCAGAGACCAAGAAGGAGCGATTCTTGTGTTATGCCTATGACTTTGAGAAAGGCGATTACACTCTCGCATGGGCCTTCAATCCTCGCAAGACGAAGAGAGCAGCCACCATCAAAGTGATCCTCGATGATGGCAGTCATTTCATTTGCACGCCAGATCACCGTATTCTGATGAAGAATGAGACGTGGTTAGAAGCCGGCAAGCTATCAACAGGCAGCGAACTCATGCCGTTCTATCGACTGCCAGCAAATCAAGACCTGACAGGCATTAAGACAAACCAATTCCCACGCATCTGGACCAAGCTCAAGGGCTGGATTCATGAACGACAGTTCGTTGATGAGTGGCGAACTGGAAAAGAGGTCCCAGAACTCCAGACCGTGAACAAGTATTGTCGAATGGTTGCTCAGGGGCTCTCGGTCCGTGAGATGAACAAATTGACCGGCAATGATTTCGTAACAATGCATGACCGCATGCAGAGACAAGGATTCTCGAACAAGGAACTCAAGTATCTGGGCAAGAAGAGTGATCATCGCCGTGTTATTGGCATTGCTCCTCATGAAGAGATCGACGTCTATGACGTCTCTGTAGAAGGCCACAAGAACTTCGCCACCAACTGGGGCATTGCTCACAACTGCCAGAAGGATGATGACGGTCGTGTCTTCACAATTGAGACCAAGAACACGAAGGTACAAGAAGAGCTTGAGTATCTGTTCTTCCATCGCAAGATGTTGAACTTTGATCAGAAGAAGTGCTGGTCGATGGCGAAGAGATTGTTCATCATGGGCGATTTCTTCTTCGAAATTGTGATCGATGAACACGATCCAAAACAGGGCATTCTTAATGTCGTTCCATTGCCTCCGGACACCATGTTCCGTATTGAAACCACAAAGGGCAAGCTTGTTGAATTCCAGCAATCCAAAGAAGGTCCTGATTATCAAAGCCTTCTGAAGCTTGACATCACGCAAGCGACGGATACAGAGCTTGAGCAATCGAATGCTATTCGATTCAAGCCTGAGCAGATCGTTCACATTCGTATTGGTGACGAACGCAAGACATTCTATCCATATGGTATCAGCTTGATGGAGCCGGCTCGTGGGCCTGCCCACCAGTTGAGGTTGATGGAAGACGCAATGGTCGTTTACAGGCTCACGAGAGCCCCTGAACGACGAGTCTTCTACATCGATACGATGGGCTTGTCAGGAGGAAGGGCCGAAGCTTTGCTCGAAAGAGTCAAGGATCAATTCCGCAAGAAGAAGGTTGGAGGAAGAGGAGGCGGTCGTTCGGGAGCCTCCTCGGTTGAAGAACGTTGGCATGCACCGGCTGCCGACGAAGACTTCTGGATTCCAATTCGTCCGAATACGAACACGAGAGTGGAAACGCTGCCGGGCGCTCAGAATTTGGGCGACATCGACGACACGATCTACTTCAGAAACAAGTTGTTCTCGGCTCTTAACTTCCCTCGTGCCTATTACAACAACGAAGACACTCAGAGCACGAGAGTGGGTCTCTCTGCTCTCGATGCCAAGTTTGCACGTCTTATTGAGCGGCTGCAAAGCCACATTGAGGATGCACTCTGGGACATCGCTGATCGTCATCTGAGGTTTTTGGGTTATCCAGAAGAGAGTTATGAGGATCTGGTCATCAAGATGACTTCGCCATCCGATTGGCGAGATCTTACGAGAGCGGAGATCATTAACAATCGCATCGCTTGGGCAACCGGCTTGAAGGGTGCTCAAATCATGAGTGATTTCGACATCCTAACGAAGTGGCTGAAGACGCCAGAAGAAGATGCGAAGGAGATGCTGGCTCGTCTCAAGATTCAGAAGTTAGAGGATCTGAAGCTTCAGATTATTGCTCAGAACCCTGCTCTATTGGGTGTGGGCATTCCCGGTGCTAATGAACAAGAGGTTGGCACCGAAGTCGGTGGTCCAAATCCAATGTTGGGTCCTCCACAAGGTCCACCGGGTGGACAACCCGGCATGCCGGGTCCAATGCCTCCTCAGGGCCCGCCAGCAGCGGCTCCACCGCCAATGGGTATGAGAAAGTATATGGACGCCGAAGGCGAACAGCAGATGCCGAAGCCCGGTTCTGGAGTCTCAATTCCTGAACCACATGAGGATGACATCAAGCGATTCGATCTCGATATCAAGGATTATGAGAAAGAGATCGATGAAGAAGAACAGGATATGAGTGAATCATGAATCAAGATGTTTTTGAGCAATTAAAAGAGGAATGGTATCAAGCAGTTCGGCGAGATGCCGACAAAACGATTTTGGACAAGCAGCTTACTGACGATGAGTTAGTACAAGCGGTTACCAAGATCATCTTGAACAATCCGCTCCCAAAGAGGTCTGATGTCGGCAAATAGCATTGTTCAGAAGGCTCCCATTCTGGCAATGAAGAACCGCATTAGTCTGGAGTTTCAGACTGTATGCAGTTGTTATCAATGTTTGAAAACCTTTGCGCCGGGGGCGGTGATCGATTGGACAGATGAGGGTCAGACAGCGATCTGCCCTCATTGTGGAGTCGATGCTGTTATTCCGGGCCAAGTCGGTCTTAATGATCTACAGGAAGCTCATCGAGTATGGCTTCAAACTAAGAAAGACTAATCCTCTTCGCCACCACCGCCTCGATCAGCCATTGGGATGACTATGTCATCATGGTCAGATGGGTGTCTCGGTGGCTTTGTTAGTTTTGGCTTGCTATGGAAGTTCACTCGCTTTAATAGACCCGAGATCTCTTCGTCTCCACGGCTGGCGATAGATGTCAGAAAATCCAGAGTTTCCTCAGGATATTTGCTGATGACACGCTTGAATAATTCAAGTTGCGTGTTTTCGTGATCATCGTTGAAGTCATCGTCGCTGCCATTGAATTGGAAACGGGATGCTGGATCAGATGAACCGTCCTCGGTTTCCTTAAGGTCTCGCTTGCTCAACCATTGTTTGAATAACAACATTAGTAGTCCTCTTTGACTGCGAAAAACGCTAGCTGGTGCATAACTACACCTTAGTAGGCATCAGGTATTTAGAACACTGACGGCATGATTCGGTTGCCCATCAAATATATAGGACAAACGAATTTTTTGCGTTAGATGCCAAAAAACATACAAGTCGAGGAGTAATACACATGAGACGAAAACTCATCAAACAGGATGCCTTCGATAGAATCATTTCTGAGTCCGTAACAAGTGCTAAGAGAGAATTGGTCGAGGCAGAATCGATCCTAGCACGTGCTTTGGGCAAAGACTTCCTCTCGTTGTGCTCTTTCACAGAATCAACGGTTCTATTCGAAACCACCCACGGTTCTTACATCCACGCTGGATACGAAATCAAGAACGAAGGAATCACGCTCAACAACGTTGAAGAGCTTGTGATTGACGAAGCTTCCCAAAAGGAAAAGCGTCGTTCCACTCTCTCAGAAATGATTGATGCGGTCCTTGTTAATGATCAAGGTAAGGCCGAAGAGAGCTTCGATAAGTACCTCGGATCTGTCCGTTGGACTGAAGCCAAGAAGCCATTTGGAAAGGATGACAAGGAAGACAAGAAGGGCTTCCCATTCAAGAAGAAGGGCGAAAAGAAAGGCAAGAAGCACGACGATGACAAGAAAGCCGACCTGTTTGGTAAGGCTAAGAAGGCCAGCAAGGAAATTGCTGAAGCTTATGTCGTCTCACAGAACGCTCTTGACTATGTCGAATTCATGCGTGTTGGCCCAGCCCTCGCTGAAGCCGTCACGAAGGTCGACGAGAAGGGCAATGTTACGAACATTCGCATTCCTTCGCTGACACAGCGTAACGAAAGCAAGCTCCAGAGATTCGATTGGCGGACTCTGAATGCTAAGGCTGCTGATAGCCGCAAGAAGATTCCTCACTTTGCTGAAAGTCAGGACTTCGTGAAGGCTGTTGTCGATCTCAAGAGACAGAACGCTTTCTCTGACGCTCAGGGACTCCAAGAAGCTCTCGATGCCATCGTGTCATCGTTCCCAGAAGTGATTTATGCAACGCAGGCTGAAATGGCCAAGGTTGTTGCTGAAGCTCTGGAAATTGGAAATGTGAAGAGCTTTGACGATCAGACCTGTGATTTCATGGCTGAAGGCATTCTTCGCACCGCACACAGTGCTTACACCGAGAAGGTCGGTCAGATCTTGCATCTCGCCTCCGCTTCCAAGATGGAAGAGGGTGCTGACGCTTATCTGTTCTTCCAGAACGTTGTTGAGCAGTTCTACCCAGCACTCGACGAGAAGTTCGGCTTGGAAGAGAAAGTCTTCGCCGACCTCTACGAATCAGTTGGCACGATCTACAAGAAGGCTGAACGTCAGGGCGACAAGGTCTTGACCAGCGAAGCTGCTTCTTATGGAAGCGACCTCGCAGCCGTTCTGAATGGCGATGTACGTGGCGACCTTGCTCTGGCTGAAGAAGTCGCTGCTTGGGTTGCAACGATCATCGAAACGAATCTTGACTCGGGCAAGTGGGTTGTGAGCAACAAGCCGCATCTGACCGTGACAGGTGATCACCCAGATATGGCCAAGAAGGCTTCCCATGGTTACACGCCATCGAAGGACTTCTCTGGTAACTGGGGCGATGAGGCACCAGCCATCGGACAAGACAATCATAATTACAAGAATGGCAAGAACGCAAAGACTATGCGTAACAACTCGTGGGGCCAAGAGGGTGGAAAGGAAGTCTTCCCATCACTCAAGAACCCATACACGCCAAAGCCATTCGGTGATTACACCATGAAGGGTGAGAAGGGCGTCGACAAGGACAACAAGGATCATTCCCTGTGGTCTTCGAGCGACACGTGGCCAAACATGAAGAACCCTTATGTTCCTAAGGAAGCCGGTGGACCCGGTGGTAAGGGACACAAGATGAAGAACGGCAAAGATACCGATCTTGTTGTTGATGTCTAATCCTTAAGGAGCAATTGAACATGGCTGAAGATCTGAAGCTATACGTTGATTGCTGTGGGTCGTTTGGATCTGAGATCGCACTCACCGAAGCCGCTCTTTCAAAGAGCGGCTTGGTGGCGTTCGAAGGTAAGTTCCAACACGCCGGCGCTATCAACAAGAACAAGCGAATCTATCCGAGAGATGTGCTCGAAGAGAACGTTGATCGTCTAAAAGACATCATCAACGAACGTCAATTGATTGGCGAACTCGATCATCCAACGGACAGCATTCTCCATTTTGCAAATGCCTCTCATATCGTCACCAAACTTTGGTGGGAAGGGGATGTGCTTATGGGCCGTGGCGAAATCCTAAATACTCCAAGTGGCAAAGTCCTCAAGGCACTCCTTGAAGACGGCGTCAAGATTGGGATTAGCTCACGTGGTGTTGGTAACGGCAAAGTGAACGAAGATGGAGTCTTGGTTATTGGCGAGAGCTACAAGCTTATCACCTTCGACGCAGTTGCTGATCCTAGCACACACCATGCGTTCCAAGAACGTGTTGCTGCTGAAGCAACACACGTCAAGGAACCTGTGGTAGCACAACAGAAAACTACTAATTCTGTTGTTAAAAATGAACAGCACAGCATAGATACGGTTAACAAAGAACTGTTGATCGCTTATCTGGGCGGCTTTGTAACATCTCACACAGATAAACTTAGATCGAGGTTAAAATAATGACAGTGAACAAAATCACAGAAGCTCTGGCCAAGATGCTCCCAGAAGAGCATGTGGCAGAAGTGACGAAGGCCGTCGAAGAGATGGTTGCTGTGCGAGTTGAAGAACTCGAAACAGAATTCCAAGCCAAGCTGGACGAAGCCTACGAACAACTTGCTGAAGAGCGTCGGACGGACGAATCTCAGGCTGAAGCTGGCTATGAACAAGCCTATCAGATCATCACCTCGCTCATGTCTCGTATTGACGAGCAGCGTGACGAGTTTGAGACCGCCCTCGAAGAAGGCTACGAGGAAGCATTTAAGGAACTTCAGGCAGAGCGTGAGAAGAACGCCAACCTCGAAGTTGATGTATACAAGGAGTATGACTCCAAGCTCCAAGAGATGAAGGAACTCATGGTTGACAAGATCGACCAGTTCCTCTCGATGCAAGAGCAGGAGATCTACGAATCCGCTAAGCGTGATGTGCTCGCAGATCCACACATGTTGGAACAGCGTGTTGCTATCGAGCGGGTTGCCGAGATCCTTTCGGATTACTTGGGCAACGAAGGTGTTGGTGCTCTTGCTTCTTCCAAGTTGGAAGAGTCGAACAAGGCCATCGAAAACCTTAAGGGTCAGGTTCGCATGCTTGAAGCCAAGAATGTCAACCTCTCCAGAGTCAACGGTAAGCTTGGCGAACAAGTTCGTGAAGCAAAAGAAATGGTTACCGAAGCCACAAAGGCCGAGCGTAAAGAAAGAACGAATAAGAAGGAAGTTGCAAGTGGGCGTGGACAAAGAGTCGTGAACGAGCAGATCGTAGCTGAATACGCTGCACCGACTAAACCATCGAACGATTCGGCTGACCTTACGGAAGGTCATGACCCAATCAGAGATCTTCTGGTTCTTTCGGGACTCGCTGAGTCTTAAAGAATTAACTCCTCAAACTTAGACAGGAAATAAACCAAGATGAACGCACGTTTTCTTAATGAAGCACGGCAAATCGAGGCCAGATGGTCGAAGCCCCTCAAGAACGGCAAGACGATGCTTGATGGCATCACCGACCGTTATGAGAGAGCAACGGCCTCTGTTATGCTCGAAAACCAAAGATTGATGAACGAAGCAATGACCGACAGCGGTGACATTGCTCAGTTCAAGAGAATCAGCATTCCGCTGGTTCGCCGTATCTACCCACAACTGATTGCTAACAAGATTGTTAGCGTTCAGCCTCTGCTCGGCCCAACTGGCTTGGTGTACTACCTCCGGTTCCGCTACAGCAGCAACAAGGGTTCGATGCGTGGAGCAACGAACAACAGTGGATATCCGGGCGATGACACGTCGTCGATGCAGCAACTTGCATCGGGTGACGGCAACCTCGATATCTACTACAGCCACCAGTTCGTCCAGAACGAGACTTCCTCGACGGACGCAGGCGGCGACACGACTTCGGTGTTTTCTCCTCTGGAGCACACCCCAGTTCTCGCCGGTACCATGACTGGTACTGTGTATGATGGTTCGACCGCTATCCAGACCTTCGTCGTCTCGGAAGCTGGTTCCTTCACCTTCACCGACATCGGTTCGCCGTCGCCAAAGGCAACGTCCGGTACCCTTGACGTTGTGACGGGCGAAGTGACCCTGACCTACAACAGCGATCCGGGTTCAAACCATATTGTTACCTCTTACGAGTACAACATGGAATGCAACCAAGATCTGCCAGAAGTCAACCTCGTTGTTGAATCGGAAGAAATTGCTGCCAAGACCCGTAAGCTTAAGGCTGTATGGTCGTACGAGGCTCAGCAAGATCTCCGCTCGCAGCACAACCTTGACGCCGAAGCCGAGTTGACCGCTGTGCTTGCACAGGAAATCAACCTCGAAATCGACCGTGAGGTTCTTACCGACCTGCGTAACAACGCCGGTACGGTCGCTGTTTGGGACTTCAACACCGCCCTTGGTGACACCATCAAGGAAAAGTATGAGTCGCTGTATGTTAAGGTTGTCGAAGTATCGGCAGTCGTGCACCGTAAGACCCTCCGGGGCGGATGCAACTGGCTTGTAACTTCCCCAGAAGTTGCATCGGTCTTCGAAACCGCAACGGCTGGTTTCGCTCCTTCGCCGAGCGAAACGTTCACGACCTCGCTGGGTATCCAGTACGTCGGAACGATCAACAACCGTTGGAGACTGTACAAGGACCCACTATTCCCACAGGGCCAAATCCTCATGGGTTATAAGGGTGACTCTTATATGGACTCGGGCTACTTCTATTGCCCATACGTTCCTCTTACGCAGACGCCAGTGGTCCTTGACCCAGAATCGTTCTGCCCACGTAAGGGAATCCTGACACGCTACGGCAAGAAATTGCTTCGGGATGGTGCGAAGTTCTACGCTCGTATGAACATCGCCAACTTCATCGTCTAATAAACGCTGAGGAATGAGAACAAAAAGGACGCCTTTCGGGGCGTCCTTTTTTATTTGTCTATAGCTCTGTTAGTACGGAGAACCATGCCTAAACCAATAGTAACAAGATGTGAACGCTGTAACCGGGTAATCAAAAAGCACCATCTGGATAGGTACGGCGTCTGTAAAGGCCAGTTCAAAGAGAGTTGTGAAGTTCCGATCCAGTTAATCTTCTTGGGCCACGTAAAACCTGAAGAGACTTGCCTTCCTCCTAGAGAAGCGTCAAGTGGCAATTGGCTAGATTGACTTAGAAAGCTAAAGGATTGTAGCCATTCAAACTCCTATATCGTAGGAGATGATATGAAGAACAATTGGATTGATCCATCAGATCTAACAGACCGACAAAGAGGGCTTCTAACGCTCATTACTGACAAAGTGGTTCAGACTGGGACCTCAATGGGAGCCAACTCTAACCGGAACTGGCATACTCAAAAATATTACAAGGATTACCTTGGTGAACAAAGTGCGAAGATGCAAGGCGTTCTCGACCGAATTGGCAAGGTGATCTACCACCGTTGTTTCCACACTGTTGATGCGAGGTTCTCAACACCGCTCGATCAGGTCAAATACATTGGCGAAGATGTCTATGATCATTCTATGCGATTTGAATGGTGTGAACTAATTGGCAAAGGCACTCCAGATTCAGAGATGTCAGAAATCGGCAAAATGTGCAACTTGCAGGATGCGGTTGGTAACTGGCACTATCCTTGCGACACCGGCATGTGGATCACGCTTTGGCATCCCTCTAGCCAATCGTTCCAAGAAACGGTGTGTGGAGCTTGGTTAATCAAAGGAAGGCCCTATTGGCGTCCTCGGTACCACTACACGGACATTGAGGTCAAAGAAGCACTGAAAATCATGTGCGAAGCATTCAATTGGGAATTCGCTGAAACAGGCGACTCATGGATTGTATCAACTTAGAAAGAGAACCATGGCAGGACAAGTATTGGGAACGAAGGCACCTGTGCCGAAGATGTTTGACACCTTCCTCGACGCACCAACGTTGTTGAGCCTAATAGATCGCAATGGGCCTTGGATCTTTGATTTCAACACGACACTTGGTGATACGATCAAGGAAAAATACGACGCACTTCAGCCATTAATCACGAGCGAGTCGCATGAAATCGTGCGAAAGGGCGGTAAGGGGCACTTCTGGCTCGTTACATCACCAGAGCTAGAATCGGTGATCGAAGTAGGCACTCGTCATTTCGCTCCAATCACCTGCGAAGAATATATGGCTCACATTCCGCTTGGAATGAGCAGTGTCATGTACAGAGGCATTCTAAGATCTCATTGGCGAGTGTATACATGCACTGACTTCAAGAATGAGATCTTGATTGGATATGGTGACACGCTGAATGAGCATCGGGCTCACTACAGAACAATCATTGTTGCGAACTTTTTGCTTTAGGAGACATATGAAGAACCATTGGCTGCGTGAAAAGGCTGGTTGGGTGTTATGCTGTACCGTTCGAGGCACAGTTGTGTCGACATGGGCAGATAATGCTGAGAAGGTGGCTACGTCTTTTGAGACGCTATTTCGAGCCGCCTATGAGGACCGAGAGCTTCTTGAACTGAGAGTATTTCGTAATGGTGAGTGCGTGGCTCATGTTGGAATCGTAAGCGAGGAAGCTTTCGATAACACGCCTTCAATGATGGAAGCCGTCCTGAATGGGCAACTCTGGAGAATTCGCTACAGGAGCACGAGATGAAGAACAGATGGATAGCGAAGGCTAACACGACCTACTCGATTTCGGTTCAGTCCGAAATCTTAACACTCGATGGCAAAAGACAAGAACTCACTTGGGATTATGGAGACTATTGCAAGTCTCTAGAAAAGGTCCTAGAAGAAGCTGCTGCAATGTTTGCTATGTGTGAGTCTGGAGACTACATCAGGTCTGCATTCATCTTCTTGGCGTGCCACTCTTTACATGGGCCAATCAGCATAGGTCAAGTTGTACTAGAAAAGGACAAGCCTATTCGAGGATCAACTGACACTATATGTCGGTCGCTTGAATATCAACTAGAAACGATCCGAAGACGGGTCGAACTTTATCATCACTTGGAGTGGGTAGTATGAGGAACTTCTGGATGATGCGAAACAAGCCCGCTTTCAGGTTGATTGTTACATACTATGCACCTTTCAAATCAGTTGGAGTTGGTCCCGACATCATGAAAGAGGTCTATCATAAGCCTTTGGCGACCATCGAGGATGTTGTTTCAGAAATGGCTATGGCACTGGTGAACTTTGAACCGGGAGCCGATTACTGTGAACTGAACGCTGCCTATTATCAACCAATTGCTATTACGAACAGGGGCTCGTTAGTACAAGCTGTCACCGAGATGCGGCCTGCTTTGTTGATTTTCAGTGCCGCTCTCAATACTGCTGAGCCAGAAAAGTGGATCAAGATCTGGCAGAAGGATGCAGAAAAGACCATGGAACGGGTAGCTAACCCTACATACTACAAGTCCCAATGGAAGAAGATAAACCCATGAGAAATCACTGGCTGCTAGGAACACGTGAATACTGTCGACAGCAGGCAGTGCAGAGGTGGGATCGAGGAGTTGGTCCCAATAAAAGACAGTTCATGGTAGGCTTCACGGATGAAGAGAAAGAGGACTGTTCCGTCATCATTGAGAACCAGAGCCACTACTGTAAGTCCTCAGATTACCCTCTCTTCAAGTGGGCCAGTGTCTCAATAGCTGTGAGACTATTCAGAAATCTTCCTGCTGGGAAGCTGCGAGGAGAAAGCGTTTGGCTATATGACAACGCTGTTAGGCATCGCACAACTTACTGCTACAAAGGGCTTCAGACCAAGCTAGTGAAACCAGATTACGTCAACTGCTATCTAGCCTTGGACGCTCATGCGGAAGCGATGGACGAAACCTTGCAGGCTTTGATCAAAGAGCTAAAGGCTGTACCGGGTACTATCACATTGTGCGGTTTCATGCTATGCGATGACAATGAAACGCTTCTCATGGAGTACGTTGCAGAAGACAAAGACGAACAAGGTTACTACAAATGAAGAACTATTGGCTGGGTAATCTGAAGCCCTTTACGGTCTCCGAGGAAGTTTTCATCCGCAGACCATCTGGCCTCGCCATGACTCTCGGCAGCCAATACAGGTCCAATCAAACTCTTGCCGAAGCTCTCCAAACCGTTCGTGGCCGGGCCATCAGTATCTTTGGGACACCACAATATGGTTATCCAGTCGGTGATTGCACGGGCGAGTTGACTATCTTAAAGAAGGGCAAGTTCTTCATCAAATTCATCATCAATGACAAGGTCAGGCAGCTACGCTCCTACGACGTAGCTGAATTTGAGAGATGGTTTGACAACTTTTGTGACACTCTGGCGATCAGCTAGCAAGGATAATATGAGGTATCGTTTTGCATGTCAGTTTGAAGGCGGAACCTTCAAAGTACCATTCGAAGTAGCAAACATTGAGCCATATATCAAAGGTGACATTCTCTGGGGTTTCGACCGATTCCCGATCTTCATTCCAAGCGAGTTGTGTGACGATGATCTGGGCGAGTTCTTGAACATTCACTTGAGGCGAAAAACAGCAACTACTGAATGTTCTGGAGCTATCTACAGTGAGGATTGCTGCTATGTGATCCCACACATGTTTTGTACTTATCTCCACTCAGATCGAGATGGTGTTCATTTAGAGTGGAGATTTGGCAGCATTAGGAACTTACATGAAGAACATCTGGCTCAAGAAGAAGTTTTATGAGATCACCTCGCTGAGAGCGGTTCCATCTACGAACAGCTACATCGGGCATCACGCTACGGCTGACAATGAGTCAGACGCTCTTACATTGATGACGTCCTACCTCTTCATAGCTGCGAATGATCCATTTACAACAGAATGCAGGGTCACGTTAAGTGAGTGGAAATTCACAACCGTCCCATTCATGAAGCCAAGGGAAATTGGGTCAGTACATCTCAGCGGACATGACCTAAATACTGCGGAGGCAAACGCAGTGATGCTGCGTTTTGCACATGATTGGCAAAACGGAAAACTATGAAAAACCCTTGGATGCTCCCGACTCTTCAGTTCAATGCTACTTACATGAGATCGCTGAGTTCTGATGAGCTTTTCGACTCACTCTTCAGCACCTTAGAGATTCGATTGCGGCCAGCCGAGTACGAAATCCTGTTCTGCACCTATCTCTACAACGAATGTTTCTTGTACAGTTCGTACTTCGCCTCCCTGCACTCGGCCAAGATTGTCCCAAGACAAGATCACAAGTTCATTGTAATGCGTGACAGTGCGTTGCCAGACGGTATGGTGAAGGTAGTTGGCAAGAAAGCGTACCCTTAGTTGCCAAATGTTTGGCCTTGACCGGTATTTCTTCAAATTAGTACATTGCTAACCGACATGGAGGTCGATATGAGTGATGTGCGGTGCTACGAGCAATTTCTAAGGCTCTGCTTTGATGCCGGGAAGCCCAAAGAGGAGTTCACTGGAAAAGCCATTTACAACATGTATTTGAAGACGACTCGATGGGAACAGCTTCGCAATGAGCGAATGGCATTGGATCAGCATGAGTGCCGGATGTGTGATTCTGCTGCACAAGTTGTCCATCACAGGCACTACAAGAAGCCGTTCGGCCAAGAGACAATGCATGATCTGACAAGTCTGTGTCATCGGTGCCACAAGAATCATCATGTTCCGCCAAGCATCGAGGAAATTAGGCGTCAATTTGAGGAGAACTCAAACAAGGATCAAGTGTGTCCTTGTTGCTTCACAGCCATCAAAAAGAAACGGAAGCGCTATTTGTACTCGACTCTTGTGCACGGTCTGGTCCTTCTTGATAACTTCAGCAAAACTCATCCAGATGTTGAATGGGTTCATGCTGAACGCTTGTTTAAGAAGATCAAAAACGCCTCAACGTCGTCACGAGGCGATTTTGCAAAATTGCGGTATTGGGGCTTTGTCGAACTGAAAACGGGAACGTCAGGAAAATCTAGATCTGGCCTTTACAAAATCACAGCGAGAGGAAGGGAATTCGTTAACGGCATCATGTCTGTGTCTAAGGCTGTATGGGTACATCGGGGCAAACTTATTGAATGGGAGAAGGAAACAGTTACACTCCAACAGGCCCTTGGGGTTGACTTCGACTTAAATGAAGTCCTGTCGTCTACTGAAGAATGGGATTAGCTAGATGTACTGCACGAACTCTTGGCTATCCTTGAGAGCGTACGGCGTATGCTTGAGCCGTTGGATCGCCTCTCTCGCTGAGATAATGGAGGCATTCTGAAGTGGGACTCCGTTCTCCCAGTAGACCTCTTCCATGGTGCCGGGGTTAGTCGGTATCTGACTGGTTTGGAAGATGATGGCTCCGATTTGCTGACTAAGATTCGGCTCTCTGACATTACCACCTTTCGAGCGGACAATGTGGTTGAACTGAACGCCGGGGTTCCAGACGCCAAATGAGAGACTGACAGCGAAGGCTGGGCCACGTAGAACTTGAGCCTTCAGGATGTCCGGCAGATTCTCCTGAAGCGAGAAATGGACGAACTTGTCATTCTTCAGCGGGAACTTATAGATCTTCTTGCCGAACGTACGCTTCCAAGCTGAAAGCTGCTGAGGATTGTTCGGATCAGAGACAGCGATTTTCTTGGAGTAATCCGAAGGCGGGATCTCCTGCTGTAGTTCCAATTGCTCAAGCCACCCTTTGAAGTTCATCCCTTATTTAGGCTACTTCCGGCAGATATGGTTGGTGTGGAACCTGACAATGTCTCCTTGGACATAGTGCCTTGCAGTAAGTATTTGGGTCATGTTGGGATAGACCCGATCTTCGGAATCTATCATGACAACCCTTCCATCGTGTCTGTATTGGTTCTTTAAGCGAATATCGCAAGTGTCTCCCACGATCTCGCCTTTGGGCCCATCTTCTTTGTTCTTGTTCCGGAGTTGCAGATAGAATGGCAGCTTGAAATCGATCAACTGTTCAGTGTTTAGATTCCAAGCGAGGCCATGAGCAGGGCAGACGCCGCATTTATTGACAAGAGCCACTCCGTTGTGTGCACACACCCGGTTCTTTGCTTTCAGATGGCTCGATTGCCTGTACCAACGATTAACAAAGAAGAAGGCACTTTCGCCTTTCACATCGAAACTGTGGGTGAAGTCGCTGTGAGCCATCATCTGGATGATAAGCGGCTTGCCAACGTGTTCCAAAATGGCATTGATGCCATTCATGTCAGACGGTCGTTTATGGGTAAACCTGAAGTCGATGTGGTAATGACCACCGATTTCCATGAGACAGTGATCGTTGGAATCATTGTGAGCCGGCAAAAGCACTGGCCAGAACTGTTGATTCCAATAGACGCAGGGCACATCGTAGGTCTGGCCAACGACGACATCGGCGGGCGATTTCATTGATCTTCTCCTTGAACGTGGAATCAGATCAAATACGAGATCATGCGCCAATGCCAATGAGCTTCTAGAACTGCCGTTGATTGAAATCTTCAAGTTAAGTATCTTCCGAGTCATGCAACACGTTCCAACCAATACAAAGATCGGCATACGTATTCCGGTTCTCAACGAAACCCTTAAAAAAGCAGAGAAACTAGCGGCTAAACTGGGAAACCGAAGAGGGTCCATCCGAAAAGGACAGGGCAATGTCGTAGGCTATCTGCTGCAACTCGCAGTGGCGGATCTGTTTAGCGGTGGTATGGAAATGGTGGACGGTTTCCATACCGATATCAAAATGCCGGAAAACTGGCAGCCCCGACTTAGTCACTTAGGAGTCTTTGTTGAAACTAAGGCGAAAGAACGAACTAAACGGTGGTTCGAACCTCACTGGGAAGTATCTGTTGCTGATACCGCAGGATTAGGCGTTAAGCAAAAATGTAGTACGTATGTATTCGGGAATGTGTTTACAGCAACCAAGGGTGGCAGACCGTTATTCATCCATATCTTGGGAGCTATGAACAAAGAGCCATTCTTTTTGGGTTATGACAATCAAGGCGAATTGCAAGGGCCAGAACTCGACAGCAGGGGCAGACAGATTATTCGATACGACACCCTAAAGACTGGTGCCGAGTTCCGTGTTGAGGGATTGCCCTATGACGATAATGGTTATATCTGCCATGAAGACTGTTGGAATCGCCGAATTGACTATATTGAAGGCTTTTCTTTCTCTGACTTGAGTGTGACAGCTAGGTGCAAAGTGCAAGAAATCCTAAACCGGTCTAGGAAAGAAGGGTATGACGTCACGGACCGCTATGTGTTGCTTAACAAGCAATGAAAGGAATGCCAATGGCAACAATCTTCTACGGAGTCAGTGGCGAGGGGCTTGGACACGCTACACGAGTTCTGGCCGTTCTTGAACGGCTCAAACATCATACGGTTCACATCTTTACGTACGGCCAAGCCTACGACTATCTGACCGAACAGAGCGTGCAGAATGTTCACTGCCTCCACGGTCTTCGGTTTGCTTACAAGAACGGCCGTGTGAATCAGCTTCGTTTGGCCTACGATTTCGTGCGATTCCTTTGGAGGCCACTCCGGACAAACATCAATTACATTCTTGATCGAGCAAATGCTCACAGACCGTCTTTGTTCATCACAGACTACGAGCCCTCGATTTCAAGAGCGGCCCGTAGGTATGGGAGCAAATTGCTTAGCGTCGACAACCAACATAAGTTCGTCTACGGTGATCTGAGGCCACTGCCTTGGAAGCTCAGAATGTACGGACATCTTTGCGGGCTCGCCACCAGACTATTGGTAACGAAGGCTGACAAAACGGTCGTCTCTACCTTCCATTATGATCGACTGGGAACAGCGGACAATGATGTGGAGATTGTCTACGGGCTGGTTCGTAAGAAGATCGAGGAGATGCCTGTGACGGATGACGGCACGAACCTCGTTTACATGCGCAAAAGCGTCTGGCCCTACGTCTGTAAAGCGATCAAAGCATCGCCTCGCAAGTTCAAGATTTATGGCATCAGTCCAGAGGACTCGTCAGGCTTAGCTTCATTGAGGCCAGACTTTGAGTTTCTACCGCCCTCGGACACGTTTACAGAAGATCTGGCTCGCTGTCATTGTCTGATCTGCACAGCAGGCAACCAACTGGTCTCTGAAGCTCGAATGATGGGAAAGCCCTGTTTGGTGCTTCCTGAAGAGGGTCAACACGAGCAGGCTATCAACGCCTTCTATGCAGAACAAGTTGGGATGGCCACTCAATGCAAACCAAGGAAATTGACGCCCGAGATCTTGGAAGACTTCATTCAATGGAGTCGACCTTACCAGCATTCGCTCACAAACGGTGTAGATACTGTAATCGAAACAATTGAGGAAATGCTCTCGAATGCAAATTAAGACACTGTTCATTTCCGACACCCACCTTGGGAGTCGGCACGCCGCCGTCGAGAAACTCATCGACTTCCTGACAGTGGTCAAAAGAGAATCGATCCCTGAGAAGATCTACATCGTTGGCGATTTCATCGACGGCTGGAAGCTCAAGAAGAATTGGTATTGGTGCGATCAAACATCGCAGGTCGTACGCAAACTGCTAGGCTTCCTGAGGCGGGGCAGCGAGATCTACTATATCGCTGGCAATCACGATGAATTCATGAGGGAGTTCATTGAAGACTTCAATCTTGTAGATTTCGGCAACATTCATATCGGCGACGAATTCGTTCATGAAGCTGCTGACGGGAAGAGGTATCTCGTTGTGCATGGAGACCGGTTCGACCTCGTCACGAAGTACGCTCGCTGGCTTTGTCACCTTGGGGACGTTGGTTACTCAATGCTCTTGCGGCTCAACAAATGGGTCACGAGATTTCGTCGTTGGTTTGGGCTCGGGCCTTGGTCTCTCAGCAAGGCAGTCAAAGCCAACATCAAATCGGCCGTGAATTTCGTAGCCAACTTTGAAGAGACACTCAGAAATTACAGCGTTGAACAGGGATGTGATGGCTGTATCTGCGGTCACATCCACACGGCTGCATTGAAGGACTACGGCGAGTTCGTCTATGCGAATACTGGTGACTGGGTTGAGTCACACACGGCCATCTACGAAGACTTCGAAGGCAAGCTGCACCTGTGGGATTTTCACGACTCGCCAGCCGACGTCGGATAAAGCTTTCCGTCTTTCCTCTCGATGCCGTCAATCACACTGCCAATTAGCTTGCTCAGCGCTGAGCGAGCACTGCTAGGGTTGGCGTAATGGTGGGGCACCGCAGCAACCACCTCTTTCAATGTCTTGCCCGGATTTGCTTGAACATATTCCCGGATCTTAGAAGCTGTTTGTTGAAATGCCGACCAATGTTTGCCTCCAGCTTGACCGGCCTCGGCAAAGTTCTCTGCTTGCGGTTCCAGCAACGTCTCAATGTCGTCTTTGTCCCGAGGCGAGAAAACCGCATCTAAGGTCTTGGAAACAGTGTACTCGTTCTTGCCACCATGAACTTGACCATCAAACGACTTCCAAGGATGGTGGACTCTCTTCCGGACGAAGTAGGCCCCGATGCCGAACTTGCTTGCTACTCTTCGGCCAAAGTGCTCGTCGTCGTGGTTACCATCTGAAACTGCAACGAAGACTTCATCAACGTGTCGTTTCTTGCGGTACGCTTGACCTAGCACCTTGAGATTGAAATGGATCTTGCACTCAATCCCGATGAGCTTGATGCCGTTATGGCAACTAGGATCATCTTTCTTGGCGACTATGTCGATGTCATAGATCTCCGGATAAACCGTCCAGCCCTCATTCCGGAGGTGGTCTACGACGACCTTAGCGAGTTCTTTTTCGTTATCCCAGATCTTCTTGGCCATGCCCTAATAGAGGGCGATAGGCTCAATTCTCGCTCGGGTGCTGGAGCCAGTTCACATCATAGAAGAACCAGTCGATCCCAATGGATGCATCTCCATCCCAATCGACATTGGTGATGCTTTGTCTGAACTGTTGCCACTCAGAATATGACCTAATTTGATTGATGATCTGGTACTGCCAGCCGTTTCCGATCTTCCTCTGAGCAATGTCCAGACTTCGCTGTCTATAGTTTGGAGTGATCCAGACTTGCTTCTTGTCCTTCAGGGTGGCCGACATGCCGTGACGGGAATGGTCTATTGGCTGCTCGTAGGCAAGGCTGTCGATGGCAAGACTGATGGTCTCAGTAGAGCTTACAAGATCATCGAAGATGACGGCGGCAGGCTCCAGAAGCCGAACGAGTACCATTTCACCTGCGTCGGTCGCATAATTGAAGGCCCAAGCGTGCTCTTTCGGGGGCGAACGCATGAGTGCATCATCAGTGCGATAGATCTTCACCCGAGCGTTCTTGAAGATCGAATTCGTAGCGACCTTGGTGTAGAGACTGCCAATCATGAAGAGAATGGCTTCCCACCGTGGAGTCCAATACGTCTCTGGAGCAATCTCGTCGCCGAGTAGTTCTTTGGCAGTTGCCCCGAACATTGTGTCCGAAACCAGCCTAAAATGGGGATACTGGATACGCATTACCTCTGCGGTTTCCCCCTCAACAGGTTCTTCTACTGGGATGGGTTTGAATCGCATGACGCATCAGGAGTCCGAAACACCGAATTGACAGCGAACTCAGGATAACGCTTGTTGACCGCATTTACCAGTTCCATGAATCCAAGTTTTCTGGCCCAATGAATGATCTCTTCGAGGTATTTACTGGCTTTTGGGTGTTGATCGGCAAGGCGTTCGATCTTACCGAGGGCTGAAACGGCTGGCGTGTAGATCCAACCCTTTTGCTTGTGGGTGCTGACTCTGATGAGTTCTAGCTCTGAGAGTTTGTCAGTTGCCACGAAGACATCTGTCGATGTGGGCCCGTAGTGACCGGCATAGTAGTGAAAGTAGTCTTCACAGACGCCCGGCATTTCTTTTCCGAAGACAAACAGCGACTTCTGGACCTGTTGGATGTTTACTCCCATTGGTTCGCCAAAGCTAATTGCAAGGAGAGCCCAGTCGTTCTTGGTCATCATCGTATTGTTCCAATTTGGTAAGACTGTTAAAATAGCGAATACGCTATCTTAGAGTCAAGGAGGAAGCATGTTTCAATTCATGAGAAAACTAGCAGCATCAGCCACCGGAGTGTCTGAAGATCCTCAGCAGTTCATGCCTCAGACGTTTGAAGAGGCCGTCAACTGGCTTTGCAACAAGGTGGAGCCAGATACGATTCGAGATCCATTCTTTCATTTCTCTGGCGGCATGCATACCAGAAATACTCTGAGTCTTTGGGACAAAGAGAGCCCGCTTCATAAGCATATGGTTGAACGATTTGGTCTCTGTCACGCCGATGATATGAGCATGCTAATCTCGGGGGCAGCCGACGCTAAGAAGAATGGTGTCGAATACGACATCGATTCCGATATCGAGCGGTGCAAGAACCACTGGATCAACATGGGCTACGATCCAAAGACGATGGAAAAGAGGAGCAGATGAACAGAATCAAACTTAGGATCTATGCACACACATTCCCGATTCTCAAGAGTTGGGATTTCATATTCAGTCTACGACAGATCCCATGTGGAGATCTATCTCTTTTCTGCACTTGGGAATCAAAGAAGCGACTCTCGCTGAAAAGCTGGGCCATCGTAGTTGACGATGTTGAAACATACGTTGAGAAATTTGATCCCAAGAAGCAGCCGTGGATCACAAAGATCTTTCCAAGAGACGAAGTACATCAATCATTCCATGAGCCAATGTTTGAACAACTAGGTCTCTCGAAGCAATTGGTCCTTGAGTGCTACCCGAACATTGACAAGATTTGTCAATACATCAGCGGCAATGTGCCAAGTTGCAATCTGGCTATCTAATTGGTTGATTCTTTCTGGTAACGATGTAACAGCTACCGAAATCAATCCCGAGCTTGTCCACGCACTCCCATTTCGTTGTCGCAGAGAAAGATGGCAACAAGCGGGAGTGTGTCATTTTGGACAAGTAATCTGCTGCCTTGCGTGAATAGATCGATGCAGCGTACACAGAGAGCGGAGATACGATGTCGGCCTCATTGACCTGATAGCCATCTGGACCGTCGCAAGCAGTCACTCCAATGTGGCCATAAGCCACTTCTTGGAAGTCGACAGCCTTCTGCAACATCGCAACGTAGTGTGCGTCGTCAAAGAAGCACAATGGATAGTAATACACGAACAATGGCAGATCAATTGCGTTCGCAATAACAGCCTTGAATGGCTTGTTAAAGAGCCGATAGATCATGACTCCTTCATTGTAGTCATCCCACAACTCTTCGATGTAGACAAGCTGTCCATCGCTCCAGAAGCAACCATGCATGAAATAGCTGCCCTTCATCATGAAGCCGAGATCAATTTCATTGATTGCTTTTGTGACTTGAGCAAGGAACTTCTGATCTTCGAGGATCGTTGCGGCTCTCAAGTAACTCAAGTAGAAGATGGCAGTATCAACAGTAGAGACTTCTGAATAGCTTTTGGGTATTCCGTGCTCATCAGTGAAGTGATAAAGCCAACCCCTATTCTTTGCCGGGTTCTTGGCGAGTGTTGCTTCAAAGCCAGCCTTGATGTTGTCCAAGACCTCAGTGCGATCTAGTACATCTCTTTGAGCCAAGATCGCCTTGGAATATGAGACGAGCCCAGTTGACGCACAGCTAACTGTGGTTTTGTCGGAGGTCCGGTCAAGAATTAGACCGTTAGGTAGCGATAGTTCTTTGAATACTGCTGCAAATTGATGATCTTCAGAATCGTTCCAGAGCAATGCCAGTATTAGCAGCACGATCACCATGCCTATATCTAGTGCAATTGTGACCACTTTGTGGTCACAGACTGATGTAGGAAATCGGTAGTGATGTCGCTACTATGATGTTATGAAATCATGGTCACAGTTTTTAGTAGAGAAGACGGAGCACGAGTTCTCTTCCACACAAGTTCAGGTCCCTCAGCACATCGCCAAGCAGATCTTGGAATGGAGCAAGAAGAACATTCCTGACTCTGAGTTGGCAGAAGATGGTCGAGAAGACAACATTCATGTGACCGTGCTTTTTGGCCTTCACACAAACGAATCAGGGCCCGTGAAAGCTGTGCTTACAGGAGAGAAGCCTGTGACCTTCGAGCTTGGTGAAATCTCCCTCTTCCAGTCCGAGCGACATGATGTCGTCAAGTTCTCGGTTCACAGCCCGGATCTGGAGCGACTCAACAAGAAGTTGCGAGATGAATGCGAGTACACGTCCAACTTCCCGAAGTACGTGCCTCATTGCACGATTGCTTACGTTCGGAGTGGCACTGGCAAGAAGTATGCAGGAAACAAAGACTTTGCCGGCACGAAGGTGACTGTGGATGAGGTCCTATTCAGCGACAAATTGCGGGACAAGACCCCGATTAAGCTGACAGGAAAAGATTCTTGATTTACGATGGCCATGCACGTCGTACAATCGGGCAACTCTCGCATTGGAGGCTTACATGCATCACAATCAGTTTCTGACGCAAATCATTGATCGTGGCATCGCAGCGGCTCGGATGAGTTACGCCAAGCCACGCAATGCACGGAAGTTGGCTGGCTCTGTGTCCGGCTTCGAAGCTTGTCGGAACAAGAGCATCGACGAACTGAAACATACGCTGGAATGTGCCCGTATCGCCACACGAGATGCTTTGGCCCAGCAGCATGATGACTACTGGTGGTTCCGCTGCTACGCTCTCGAAGTGGAGTGGGTCTGCAACTGCGTATCAGCAGTTCTCTACACAAGCGGGCAGCCAACGATCATCAGGCCCACGGCCCGAGGTGTTCAGATGGCAGCAGAGGTCTTGGGTGTTAAAGGAGGCAGTAGCCGGTAAAAGCACAGATCAGTGCTTTGATAACCCACACGAGGGCGAGACCAAACCCGCCCAGACCAAGACCAAGGACCCAAGAGTTGAATTGCGAGATCTTGGCGATGAATTTGTTGAACATAGTTGCTCCATTGGGCCACCATGTGGCTCCGCAACTATGTACGCTCGCCAAGATCTCAATCGGGTCTGAAAGTATCTTTGCCGGCACCATCACGCATTGAAGAAGAGATAGCGGGCAAACCAGTCGGCATCTTCTTTGGCATCGCTGTCAAAGAGGCACAATTCGAGATCACGGCCTTGATGCGTCTTCCGGAAGGCGTCGTATTCGTTCTGCTTGTAAGAACGATCTGTGGCCAAAAACGTAGTCTTGCGACGGTTCTTGCTGATCGGATACTGCCCAGAATCGTCTTCGAAGTGGCTCTCGATATAGAGGCTCTGGTCGATGTAATGATCGTAGATCGGTGTTTCGATCTTCACCCTATGAATGACGGTTCCGGCAGCCATCAGACGAGCCACCATGTCATCCACCCACTCCTTGCACTTCGCATAACTCTCCGCTTTGTGGATGTGGGAAGTCATGGCTTCCGTGCGGATGTATGTGAAATCTGGCCCCAAAAGATCGACCTCGATGGTTTTCAGGCCCAGCATTTTGCTGTTGGTCAGGATCGACTCATCACCCGTAATGTGAACTTCGAAGACTTCCATGTCTTGCTCCTAAGGCCATTCTGGCTTTGTGCCTCCATCGTAGGGCTTAGCCAATTTCTTCCGCAATAACAGTTCACCGAGATTCTCGCCGCCAACATAGACATCAGCATCAAGACGGAAGTATTTGTCTCGGGAAATGTTCTTGATCTCGACGGTGTGATGTAAAAGATAACTCTCGGCAACAACCCGTGCCTTCTGGGCCAGATTGCGTTCTTCTAGAGTCTGACCTCTTATCTCAGGAGTATCGATGCCACGAATCCTGATACCGATCTCCTGACCAACTTCCTCGGGCCAATTTGGAATTTTGGCCGTAAAGGTGTCTCCATCATAGACACGAATGACGTGGACCCTCACAGGCCATGGGATCTTATAGAATCCGACCGTGGAGATAGAACCGACGAGCACGCCAGCAGCAAAAAGGAGCCTTTTCATGGATACGAGTATGACAGAATGAGCTTTTGAAATTTAGCCCAAATCTCGTTCTCGGGATCATCAACGAAGCTGATGTTGTCCGCCAGAACACATAGACGGAATCCTTCTCCGGAGTCCTTGAGAGGCGAAGAATTGACAACAGATCGGAACCGTTCCCTTTGGCCTTTGAACAGCTTTTCAATGGCATCAGGCACGCTATTCTCGCACATCGTGTCAAACCACATCTTACTCATGGCCTGCATTGAATGGGCAATCTCAGAAAGTCGACCGTAAGTCTCAGCCGCTTCAATATCAACAGACATAGCTACCTCCATTGGAAGGGTAGCAAAACGTGCTTCAATTAGGCAACGTACAATTCGCTGTGACCATTCTTGACGGCCCACTGAGCGATTTGACGGATGATATCAAGTCGTTGTTGAATCGCATCGGCGCTCAAACCAAAATCAATCATCCTCGGGCCTGTCTTTCCCTTCTTGTCATAGGGATCTCGTTGATGAACTTGAGACATATAGTCGGGAAGATTGTCGATCTTGATGAGTAGGTCGGCAGCACTGATGCCAAAGAATCCTCCCTCGGGATCTTCTGGGTAATTGAGAAGATCCCTGAAAATCGTGATCGCATTTTGGTTGCTCATATTGAGCCGTGCAGGCGTGTCCTTCTTAGGAATCTGACCAATCGGAATACGAATGACTTCGCCACCATACATGTTACTTGTGTTGGTCTGAATTTGCCCCATCGGGATGCCAAGTTCTTTGAGATAGAACTCAATGCCTTGCAGCATCTGCTTCTTTCGCTCGGGGGTAAAACCGGTCGTATAGAAATTGATGACTGGAGTTCCGTCTTTGTAAAAGGACCCATCAGGACTAATCACCCAATGATGCATAGATCCACCTTTGCGGATCTCTTCTTGCTCTTCGGGGGTCATTTTGGACCACATCTTGTCGAATGTGTTGTATTTGAGATAGTGAGCAAGATCATCGACATCATCAATTTGATTGTGAGTATCGTGACCTTTGATGTATAGATCCATGCTCTCTTGTAGCATGCGTGTCTCAAGCCAAACTTTCCAGTCCTTCATATTATGGTCCTCGATTCTTGATGTGGTATTTAGGCGGATTTTACTCAAGATCCACGGTGTTCGTCCCGAAAATAGAAGGACAGTTACAATGGAGAATTACAATGGAAGAACGCAAAACACACAAGCTGATTGCCTCAGAAGTGAAGGCAAACGACCTCATGGCAGTAGTATACTATGTCAAAGTCAAATCCGTGGAAGAAAACGGCGAACGATTGACCGTAAAGGACCTCGACAATGGTCATGCGGATATCCTAATCACCGGCAAAGACCTCGTTGAGAGTGCCCTTTCAGCCGACCAATTCCACGAAGAGATAAAGGTCAGCAAAACCTACGCTGCGGAAGTTCTGGTACATTCCGCCAATCGGCCGCTGACCGTCTGTTTTGAAAAGCAGGATGGCACTGAGAGAATCCTCAAGGGTCGCTTGATTAAACCCGAGCCCCTGCTTGGCCGCAGTAAGGTTGAAGACTTGGAGACGCTTGACCCAAATCGGACCCGCCTCGTCGATCACCGTACACTAAAATATTTGATAGTTGATGGAATCAAATATACAGTCAAATAAGGAGAACGTGTATTCAAATCAAGACTTATCAGGCAAGCAGTATAAACACTGGACTGTTTCTGGCTTCTCGCACAACCACAAGGGAAGAAAATACTGGAACGTCCAGTGCAATAACTGTTCGATAGCGGCTGTCAAGGCTACAGCCCGTGTTAACTTGGATCTCCGGTGCAGCAACTGCAACTTCCGGCCTCGTGGAGAATCCGGAATGAGACATCTGTATGCTGTCTACCGGACCACCGCACGTGATCGATCCTTGGAGTTCAATTTGACACTTGAAGAATTCAGGGTCCTGACCTCCAAAGAATGCACATATTGTGGAGTCAGCCCTACCAAAACTGAAACCCCAAGGAAGCTCACCAATGGAACAGATTGGAGTGACTACAATTGGAATGGAATTGACCGGGTCGACAACAAAGTGGGTTACATTCCTTCGAATTGCGTTCCTTGTTGCAGTGTGTGTAACCTCGCTAAACGAGAGCTAACCGTACAAGAATTTGTCGCTCACATCATGAGGATTGCTGCTCATATTGGCTCGACTGGAGTAGACAATTTGTTCAATGAGCATCTTGTCGCAAAATAACTAGATTAGGGCATGAACGAACCAACGCTTCAGGCCCAACTATTTACTCCGGGACCGCTCCACGGCATGCGTCACCAAATCGATAGCTGGCTGAAGAGGGTATCGCCTGTGAAAACGGGTGATATCTTCTTTCGCTTAGGTCGCCAGACATTCATGGGGATTCCCTTCGAGAAGCTCGTAGCTTATACAACACGAAGTGAATATTCCCATGCCTCCGTTGCTTTAGTCAGGAACGGTGAGGTCTATATGCTCGAAATCAACGATATGGGAACAATGCTGATCCGCTTGGTCGATTGGCTCGATTACTGTGCTGTCAAAAAATTTGGCATCTATCGCCTGCCTCTGACGCCAGAGCAAACGGCTGCTGTAGAAGCGTCAATTGACCGTTTCGTTGAAGCCGATCCCGATTACGACTTCACGTTCTCGGATGATTCCAAGTTCTACTGCACTGAATCGGTAGCGTACGTCTATGAAGATGCTGGCATTCCATTGGCCCCGCCTAAGTTGATCAAGGCGTTTGTGAAGCCGTGGGGATATGCCATCTTCTGGCCGATCAACTGGGTGCTCCAAAAACTCACAGGCACTGGCCTTTCGACATCTAAGCCACTGCACTTCGTTGGCAATTCCAATCAGGGATTGATGTCCACTCCCGGTCTAAGCGTCGTCTACACCCACGAACTTGTCCGTGAGGGTGAACTTTTGTAACGAAAGTTGGTTTACGATCAGGGGTTAACGTCGTACAATCGGTCGTCACAATTTTTGTAAACGGTCGATCCATGGACACCTCCCTGATCCCAGTACCGCCCACGCCGCAACCTCAAGAGGTTGTCGAGTTTGAGGCTGGGTACTATCGGCTGGTGAAAAAGTGGAAGCCGTGGAGTGAAGTCATCGAACCGGGCGGACTCTGGTTCCTGATCAGCTATCGACCCGAGGACAACACTGTCAAGCTAGTACAGGGCGATGGGTCCTGCCGTATCTCGGTGGATATCTTCCAAAAGAAGTTCGCATTTGCTCCTGAAGGAGCGGCCGAACGTCAGGCCGACATGGTCAAACTCATGCAAGGGCTGCATGAATTTCAGTCGAATCAATCCAGCCTCTTGGTCGAGTCGGTTCCAAACCTGCCACGTCTGACAGCCAATGGCGAAGAGTCGAACAATGACCAGATGACGGTCATTGATGAACGGACCACTGGCGTTGTCAATCGCACGAAGGCCCAGATTAGGACCGTGAAGTCTTCGATGATGAGGGCTGCTCTATTGATGGAGCGACAGACCAAGGAACTTCAGAAGCTTGTCAACGAGCAGGCTACGATTCTCAAGGAACAAGCCAAGGAGTTGACGACCAAAATTGAGTTCGCCAACGAAATCATCTACATGCTCAACACCTATCTGGGTGCTGATGAAAAGCTTATTCGGATCAAGAATGGCCCCAAGGCCCCGGCTGAGACTCCTATTGTGATGCGGCAGCTTGTCCTTTACATGGACGAAGAGATTGCCGCTGCTGCTGATTGGGCTTCTTCCAACGACTTTGACTTCCAAGACATCACATCCTTCGATGAATGGATCTGTGAGCCGAAGAATCTGCAACAGGTGTTGCCGGAAACGAAGGGCATTGTCGCTATCAAGCCCTGCCGATATGAGAGAAGATATGGCGATCCGCTCTATGACGCCGAATTGAACAAATTGAACAAAACTGTCTACATCCTCGTCCGCAATGGAGATCTGTTGTACCGGATCTTTACGACGATGGATCTGGGAAAAGTCTTCTTTCCTCGTCGCAATGAGTACGAAAAGCTCTTCACGAAGAGTGACTACGATACTCGCCTTGGCAAGCACGTGGATAAACCGATTTATCCGGGCGACCACGACTATAAGGAGGCCATGAAAAAGGCCACCAAATTGCAGCGACGGTTCTATACGGTTCTATTGTTGATCCAAGGCATTTTGGATCGCACAAAGATCTTCCAGCCATTACCTCCGAAACGAATCAACGTCTGCGAACTCCACACCACTGGTTCTGCTTTTCAGCAGATCCATGATGCAGAAATGCTGCTCGGTGACGGGCGTCCGCCATTTGATGATTGGCTCAATGGGCTCAATAACGAACTCGATGTTGGCTCTCGAATCGTTGGAGCCTTCTCATGCTCCCAAGGTTCGGCTTTCCACTACAGCGAGAAGGACTACGGTGATCGACGAGTTCGGCCCCGTCGAGCGACGAGACCCAAGTCTGGCGTCATCCATGTGCTTGAGGGCAAGGAAGATGGGATGTTCGTGTTCCGTTATGCACGGGACGGAGAAACGGTCTACTCGGGTTGGTATGACCGAGGGCATGAACCTGTTCGACGAGCAAGTTGTCGAATTTCGAAGACGGACAAAGTGATCATCAACTATGACGCTGTCAAAATTGAAGACATTGAGTATTACATGTCTTCACGGCTGCACCGGCACAACTATTCCTACATGCTACCAACGCTTCAGAAGGTCGTAGAGGCCAAGAAACAAGAGGCGGCAGAAGAGGAGCCATTCCGAAAGTTGCTTGTCGGCCAGATCATGAAGGCCCACAAGGTTAGTTTCGGCGCAGCTATGGAGCAGATCGATTCTCTCGTCGATTGGTGGAAGCTGAAGAACAAGATCCGCCGCTCATTGAAATCTGATGATGCGAAAGCGATTCGTATGATCGTCAAAGAGTTTGGCGACCGGCACGAACTCGCCCAGACTATTGAGACAGAGAAGGCCAATGATCAAAGGATGGTCGAGATCATTCGATCTCAGAGAGCAGACTGTTTGGCCATCTTCCGTCATCCTGAAGGGCATTATGTTGTTTTTCGTTGGCACAATGACGATCCACATTTTGTGTGCGAAGAGAAGTGGTACGCCAATCCGGGTGTTTGCACAGAAGCTTCTGATTGGAAGATTCCGGGCAGCTATCACATGAGTTGGCTGTCGCTCTGGCAGCATGAGCGTTGGACCGAATGGCGTGTGAACATTCGAGAGGACGAAGTCCTAACCGACGTTGAGAAGGATCAGGCTGTCAATTATGGCATTCAGAGATTGAAGTCGGAGAGCTTCATTCCTGAAAAGATGAAGGGTCGTCGAGTTTGGTTGGCTCCATTGGCAGCCAAGTGGGCACCTGACAAGAAGGCCGTGATGTTGTATTACGTTTCAACACATTCGGTCATCCCCAAGAAGAAACTGTTGACCTCTCCTGCGTTTCCGCCGTGTCTTGGGACATTGCAGATCCATTGGAAAAGGGAGAAGGGCCAACTCGTATTCTACGATCAGTACAACAGGCTGTATGAGCGTCGTTGGACAGGCGAGGATCAATTCCGAATTGATCCTGAGCATGCTCCGTGGGGCTCAAACTTTGAACGAGCGGCTCGGGCCGGTAAGGCTACCGGCAAAGTCCTCAAGATGTTTCCTGTCACCATTGCCCGAGTGGAAGAAGAGAATGCGGCCTTTGAAGTCTTTGAGAAGCTGGGAGAAGAACTAGGAGCCCCGGCTGAAGCTGCAACGAGGCAAATTTCCAAGATACTTTCTGCACAGTGGTACACAGCCCAGAAAGCCGAGTTCGATGAAGAGTATGAAGACTTTGACGGACTCCTGTGGGAGGCCCACAAAGAAAAAATCAAAGAGAAAAAGCCTTCGTACTGGTTTGGTTGGCTGAACAAAGCTATCGAACACTTGTTGGATGCGAACCAAGGTTTCGTTGGCTTGACTGTTGCCGATGTCGTAACCAAGGCTAAGAAATATGGCTACGAGCCAAACGAGAGGTACAAGGAAGATCTCGCCGCCGTCAAGGACATTGTGTTCGTGAACCCGGTGATCAAGCCTCACAAGGAATCGAAGCGAAAGGAAGATGCTGACGACTTCGACGATGTCTGAGGCTTGTAAAGTCTGGTTTGTGCCGTAAAATCGATTCCGTCAAGTTCAATCTAAGGAGTGGGTCATGGGCGGTGAGCGTGAAACTGTAGTTGCTCAGAAGTCTTCTACGTCACCTGAAGCAACCCTTCTGGGTGAGATCCGGATTCACGAAAGCAAAGGCGAAGTCCACTTCCACGACGACAAAGCCAAGCTCAAGGTGGCGATCCCTGTTCATGTCTGGTCGTCCGTCTGGCAAGAACTGTCGACGCTTCGCAAGACGAAGTGGACGTATGCTGACTCAGACAACGAGGCCGTGCTCCGTGTCAAGATGAAGCGATCAAAAGGCAAGTCGGGCTCCAATCTCGAAGCTACGGTGCGTTTGGAAAAATGCACCACCAATCAAGTCTACGAGTCGCTCCAGAAGTTCACTCTTGCGAAGTAAGGCAGGGACGCCGTGCGAGTTAACCAAGAGTTCTACTGTGGGGAGTGTCAGGGATACTTCCTCATCAATCTGAACATGTCTCTGAATCATGGTGTGGAGATTGTGTGCCCCAATCCGGTATGCAAACACAAGCATCATCGCTACATTCAGGACGGCCAAATCTTTGAGAATGGCCGAAATGGAAACTCGCCGAGAGAAGAGATCATCACGACGATGGCGACTTACTCGAAGTCGCCGTTGACAGAGAAGATGAAAGAGGCACACGAAAAAAGTCCCAAATCTGGCTATTGCAGCAGCCGCAGAGATGGGGTTCCAGTGCCTTCACCGATGTATGATCGATGGCTTGAGGTTGCTGCACGGGAAAGGGGACTCTGATGAGTGCTGTCGCTGAACGGAAGACGCTGGACATTGCTCCAATTTCAACGTCACGTCTCTCCAAGGTGATTGAGTTGGACTCAGAACTCACCGTGCTAGAGCAGGGCGAGGAGCCTATTGCCGGCCTAAGTGTGTTCCGGATCTTGCATCCTCTTTTTGGGGACAAGCGAATCTGTTGGAATCGGATGAACTTAACCGAGATCAATGCGGCTCGGGACCTGTTCAAAAACCTGATTGTTGAAGGTCTGACGCCTTATCGTGTCGGTACCGATGGGAAGAAAACCAGCGAGGTCATGACGGAGTTCGACCCGGCCGCTGAAGAAGTCATTTTTGTCCCCACCAGTCTTGTAAGGGCAGGTTGAGCCATGGTGTTAGTTGGCAGTGCATACAACGGCACGGAGGCCGCTTGTTCTGATAACGTCTACGTAGACTATTCGACAGGATCTGATACGTCGTATGTCTGCGTAGAAGAGGTATCCAGCGATGATGGTCTTGTTTGGCCGGCATATGTGACGCATCAGAAGATCAATTCTTCGACAGCGTCCATTTCCGTCAGCAAAATGATGAGGTCCCATCAGAGGGCTCGCTGTAGAGATGCTGAAAGCCAATGGTGGATACCATGCACAGATACATCCACCTCGTGGTCAGTTTCCGGTTCAGAGACGTCGACTTGCTCCTACAACATGGGGCAGTTCTCTGACTGGTGTGATGTCAAGCTCTATAAGGGCAAGTTCGTCAAGAAGTTGACTCCGCAGGATCGTCTGCGAGAGATCATCAAAGGCCGACACGCTCCAGTGGTCATTGCTGGACAGCAGCGTGCGGCTATTCAGCCCACGATGGATCAGAGGGAAGCAGCGGCTCGCCAGACGCTTTCACGAGTGCTTGGCCGGGATAGCTTCCGTCAGTATCTACGGAACGGTTTTGTGACCATCCGTGCGACCTCGGGACGCATCTACCAGATCTTCCCCGGCGACCGTATGACAAGGGTCTACGATCAGGGGGCTCACGTAGAAACGCTCTGTGTGGTCCTTAACGGCCAATTCCCACCCACTGATTCGCTGATCATGCGATATCTGTTGATCCTGAATGATGAACAGGACTTCAGGAAGCGAGCAAATGTCAGTAGCGGTGCCGGACGCCGAAACATTATGGCCTTCCCGGCTCCAGAGCAGCAGTCGCTTCCAGAGATCTTCAAAGCTCTCAAGAGCGGCTAAGAAGTTGTCAGCCAAAGGAAAAGCCACCTTTTCAGGTGGCTTTTCTTATTGATCGATGGCTCTGATGCGTCGTACGACCATCAATGGCTGACTTGTGTAATCGAGAACTGTGCCTGTTGTGTGATTGGCCTCAGTTCGAAGGGCCAATTGGCCTTCAAGAGAGAACTCATCGCCGTGCTTGAGTCTTCTATTGACTCCGGGGATTGTGATCTCTTGAAGGGTCGTCCGGTTAAGGAGCACTGGCACTCCTGTGGTCCGTTGATTGGTAGCTGGCCCAACGAATTCGTTGTTGCCGATTGGTTGGAGGTTCACTCGGAAGACAATTCCGGGGAAGATCTGAATCAGACCTAGTGCGTCTGCTTCAATAAGGAGGGCGCTGCCACCACAACTGATGCCGCCCCGCATCCTTTCTGGGTTCTCAAAGATGTTTCCATTGCCAGCACACTGAGCGCCGCCTGAGGCAAACTTGGTCTGATTCGAGTTCACTAAAGACAGACCGGCTCCACGGGCTCCACCAGTAGCAGTTTCACTATATGTCGGCATTCAAGGACCTCTAACTTGGGATTTTGGGTATATAGACCACTCAGGAGCTTGTCTTCTTTTTGGACTTCTTCTTTTTGTCTTTCCTGATGTCAGGATTCACTAGCTCTGGATGTTCGTCTCCATGAATGCCGGCGAACGCATTGAGGTGCGTAGCACTCGTTGG
>JACCDT010871877.1_pt1 | contig 52643 bp, 83 predicted proteins | sample 7446291 | NCBI WGS metagenome assembly JACCDT01 (sample SAMN15323446, study PRJNA562643) | freshwater metagenome | isolation source: river surface water | place: USA:Blue River Watershed | collected 2017-08-17
CGTACTGCAAAAGTCGAGGACGTTCGCTGCTGGCAAGCGATAGAGACAAAACGCAAGTGGCTTCGCGGAGAGGCGACTGACGACGAATTGACTGCGGCGTGGGATGCGGCGTGGGATGCGGCGTGGGATGCGGCGTGGGATGCGGCGTGGGCTGCGGCGTGGGATGCGGAGAGGGCTGCGGCGTGGGCTGCGGCGAGGGATGCGTGGGATGCGGCGAGGGCTGCGGCGTGCGATGCGGCGAGGGATGCGGCGAGGGCTGCGGCGAGGGATGCGGCGTGCGATGCGGCGAGGGCTGCGGCGAGGGATGCGGCGTGCGATGCGTGCGATGCGGCGAGGGATGCGCAAAACATCCGCCTCACCGACATGCTACTCGCACTTGAGCCAAAGGAACTGACGTGACCCGCCCCTTCCGCCCGCTTCAGTTGGCCGCCTGCATTGTTGGGCTCGTTGCAACGTACATCTCCGCACTTATCTGGATGTGAAACAAGGCGCAGCCCACGGCCTGAACTGCGGGCGATTTTTGTGAAAGGTTTTGTATGGCTACTCTGCGAGCCAAGCACCCCAAGAAGGCTGAGCCAAAGAAGCCGAAGATTCTTATTTTCGGACCTCCTGGAGTCGGCAAGACGTGGTGGGCACTCGACTTCCCCAGCGTGTACTACATCGACTGCGAGGGAGGCGCTGCACTCGACCACTACACAGACAAGCTGGAGAAATCCGGCGGCGTCTACATGGGTCCGAAGGACGGGGCCAATGACATCAACTCCGTGGTCGCTGAAATCAAAGCACTCGCGACCACGAAGCACGACTACAAGACACTGGTGATTGACAGCAAGAGCAAGCTGTTCAACTCCGCCATCGCCGTTGAGTACGAGCGGATGGAGCAAGCCGGTCGTGAGATGGACAAGACGTTCGGGGCTGAGAAGAAGCCTGCCATCGCTCGCACCAAGCAGATGATTGCATGGTTCGACAAGCTCGACATGAACGTCATCCTCATCTGCCACCAAAAGGACTTGTGGAAGAACGGTGAGCAGATCGGCTTCACCTACGACGGCTGGGACAAGCTCGAATACGAGTTGGACATGGCCATCCAAGTAGTGAAGCAAGGGAACGCCCGTAAGGGGAAGATTGGCAAGTGTCGCCTGTCTCAATTCCGCGAAGGCGAACTCATTGACTGGACGTATGCGGAGTTTGCCAAACGCTACGGCGCCGCTGTCCTGGAGTCGGCATCGAAGCACGTCGAGCCCGCTTCCGCTGAACAGATTCGCATTGTTCAACAACTCTGCGAAGTCGTGAAGATCGCCGACGAGGACCGCATCAAGTGGTTCGACAAAGCAGGCGTTGATTCGTGGGGGGAGATGGACGCTGAGACGATTCAGCGTTGCATCGACTTCCTTTCTTCCAAACTCCCCAAGGCTGCCGCAGCCGTGGCATAAGGATTGAACTGTGCATATTAACCCACAAACCGAAGACCAACTACGAGCGTCAATGCTCCTCCCAGATGGGGATTACCCATTCGAGGTTGCATCCGCTGAAGACAAGATCAGCAGCAGCAACAACGAGATGATTGCCCTTCAACTCCGCGTCTTCAAGCCAGATGGCGCGGCTCGCACTCAGCGAGATTGGTTGGTGAATTCTCCGTCCGCAATGATGCAGATGAAGATTCGCCACTTCGCTCGCTCCTGCGGACTGATGGATCAGTACAACGCGGGAACGCTCGACTCTCTCACCTGCCAGGGTGCTGCTGGCGTGGTTCGCATTCGCTCGAAGAATGATGAGCAATACGGACCGCAGAACTACGTCGCTGATTACGTCAGCGAGTCAGAGGAGGCGGAGGCCGATCCGCTCCCCAAAGGACCAACGGCAGCGCAGACGAAAGCGGCTAATGGAGTCGCTGAATCAGACGACGTGCCCTTCTAACCACCCCGTCCGCTTCGGTCGCCAAGGATGGTGGCCGGAGTGCTTTCATACGAGACACCAATGCACTACCCCGACATCGACGCACTCCCCTTCGAGGAGTTGAACCACGAAGTTCGCATCCGAGCCCGCATCTACGAGGGCCACAAGCGGACGATTGCGGACCCCAAGAACCTTTACGAAATGGACCAGGCCATCGAGAAGCTGCCGGCATCCTACGAGACGCTGAGAGCAGCGACGAATGAGTGGTTCAAGCGCATGGAGAAGGTGACGTGATTGGATACGACGACCCAGTGGTGGCGGCTTGCGGCATCCCGTTCAACTCTTGGTTCACCATGCTCGCTCATCAGAAAGATTGCGGCAAGTGCAAAGAGGTGATGCTGCGGGACTTTGATACATCGCCGCTAGAAGAGAACGACGCCGACGACCGAGGGATTTGCTACGAGGACGATTAACCCATCCGAGGAGAATCGCATGGCCCTAGAAACGCAAATAAGAATCCGCCGCAACCCATACCACGGCTACGAGGTCTGGATTCATGACGGCAAGGAACTCACCCGCCGCTCGTTCGACAACAGACTAGACCTGGCGTTTAAGCTAGTCGACGACTGCTTCGACAATTCGACCATCGAGCAGGCGATTGACATGCTTGACGCGATGGAATGGCAGGAGCCTGAGTATCCGCTAGGCGTCAGTTACATGCCAGTTGCCGAAGCGTGCTGCGACTGCGTGCCCAACAACTGGACGGTTACCTACGAGCCAGAGCCATCCCCCGCTTGGGATTGGCTGGCCGCCACGATCCGGCTCGGCGCTATCACGGCTCCGTGGGTGTTGCTGGTCATTCTGGTGCGTTGGGCGGGGGGGTGGTGATGTACTTCAGTGAGTTCTTGGTATTTACGATTCAAAGGGGGTAACTATGACCAAAATAACGCTCGGCGGCGAGTACCAAACCCGAGACGGACATCCGGCGCGAGTGCTGTGCGTGGATGCGTTAGACGATGTGAGTCGTGCGATTGCGCTCGTCAGGCTTGACAACTGCGAATACCCCTACCGCTACAAGTTGAATGGGAAGTGCTTGTCTGAGGGTTTTGCTGGCGACCTCGACCTCGTCGAGAAGCCGAAGAAGCACAAGCACATCTACTACACGGCGCATTTCCTGGGAAAGCAGGGTCAATCGACGATGACGATCTATTGGAGTCGCGAGTCGGCAGTTTATAGCAACAGTGGCAACCAGTACCTCATCGCCATCACTGGCCCGCACGAAATCGAATTCACGGAAGGCGAAGGACTTAGCGAGCGATGAAACCAACCTGGCAAACCAGCGACGGCAGCGTGCAGCAACTCAACCGGGCTCCGCTGTTCGATGAGCCGGTGGCTGTGCAGAAGGAGTTGCTGTGATGATTAGCTTTGTCGTTGAAGGCATACCGCAACCTCGCGGCTCCAAGAAGGCCCTACCGAACCGTTCTACGGGCCGGGCGATGATGGTCGACTCAAACCCCAAGAGCGGCCCGTGGATGGACGCTGTGGCCCACCGGGCGGCTCTGGCGATGGAGGGCGGTCCATTATTCGATGGTCCGGTGGAGGTGCTCATCCGGTTCGCCTTCCCCCGCCCGAAGTCGCATTACCGAACTGGCAAGCACAGCGGCGAGCTTCGAGATGACGCGCCGGACTGGCACTTCAAGAAGCCGGACTGCGACAAGCTGGTGCGTGCCATCGGCGACGGGATGACTGGGGTGGTTTACCGGGACGATTCGCAGATCGCACTACTGCACGTCGACAAGCGGTATGTGGAGTCGGGTGGCTACGTTTCTGTGAGCGTTCAGATGTTGGACTAGGGAAGGCTGCCCGCCGCTCCCCGGCTAGGAATGGATGCACTTATGGCGAAGCGATTTACGGAGACGAACAAGTGGGACGACAAGTGGTTCCGCTCGTTGCCGCTCCCAGAGAAGGCGGGTTGGCAATACATCTGCGACAAGTGCGACGCGGCTGGAGTCATCGACCTGGACCGCGAACTTGCAGACTTCCAGATTGGACACGCCGTTGACTGGGACAAGTTAATCCAACTCGCTGGCGACCGAATTGATGTAGTCCACAAGGGCAAGTTATGGCTCACCGGGTTCATCGCCTTCCAGTACGGAAAGCTCAGCGAGGAGTGCAATGCTCACCGTCCTGTCTTTGCTTCTCTCGAAAAGCATCATCTCAATTCAAGGGTAGCTGAAGGGTACGTGATGGCTACTAGTAGCCACATATACAAAGACAAGGACAAGGATAAAGACAAGGACATAAAGGGGGGAGTGGGGGGAAAGCGAACTGCTGCATTCGTTCCGCCAACGGTCGAGGAGGTCGCCGCCCATTGTCGTGAGCGGAAGAACACCATCGACGCCGAGCAGTTCGTTGCCCACTACACCGCCAACGGATGGGTTCAGGGTAATTCCAAGAAGCCGGTGCGTGACTGGAAGGCTTGCATCGTTACCTGGGAGAAGAACGCAAGGTCGAACAGTCGTGGCTCGCCTCACAAGGGCTCGTTGAACCTCACGGACGGACACCTGTTCAACCCACTTGCGGAAACCATCAATGAAATCTGACGATCCACAACTCGCTGAAGTCGCCGCCGACTTTGCACGACGCCAAAGTCAGGAGATGCCCGCTAAGCCCTCTGGCGTCGTCCTACGCGCGATCCCGCCTGCCATGACGGATGAACAGGCGGATGTCGTCCGACAGCGCGAGGAAGCCTATGCGAAGCAACAAGCGGCACGTCAGGCTCATGCGAATCTAGGCAAGCTGATTCAACAGCGAGGCGAACGATACGCCCAATGCAAGCTCGACAACTTCACCACGGACGGTCACGCCTCCCCGGTGGCGGCATTGGAGAAGCTGCGAGCGTACTGCCAGAACATTACCACGCACGCGGCCAATGGCGTCGGGGTGTTCCTGTTCGGACCATGCGGGACCGGCAAGGACCATCTGGCGATGGGAGTGGCGAAGGCGTTCATCAATGCCACGGGGCAATCCGTCTCATGGGCTTCCGGCGCCATGCTGTTTGAGCAACTGCGGGATTCGTTCGACGGCAAGAAGTCGGAGGGCGAAGTCATGGCCCCGCACGTCAAGGCTCCGCTGCTGTGGATTAGCGACCCGCTGCCGGTGCGAGGTGAACTCACTCAGTACCAGGGCGAAGCACTCTATCGGCTGGTTGATGCCCGCTACAACGCTCGGCGCCCGATTGTGATGACGGCCAACATCGAGCCGGGGACGGCGGACCTGACCCTAGGGCCAGCCATCGCCCGCCGGCTTCGAGAGTCGATGGTTCGGGTTCACTGCAACTGGCCCCCATTCAAGGTGAGCATTGATGTCTGAGTGGTACGACGCCAACCGATTCCAGGCCGCGATGGCCGGAACGATCGGGAAGCGACTCACATACCGCGAACTGGCTGGCGTCGACGACGCTGGGTTCATGGGCATTTCCTAAGCACGGAGCAATCAGCATGGCAGCGAAGAAACCCAAGGGATGGCGGGCGTTCGATGAACTCGCGAAGAAACTGGCCGGCGTTGATAAAGCCAAGGTGGACAAGAAGATATCCTCCGACAAAGAAAAACGACTCAAGAAACGAAAGGGGAAGTAGATGCGTGACATAATCCGCAACCTTCGGGAGTATCCGCCGACCTGGACGGACTGGGTGGGTTTGTTAGTCGCCATATTGTGTCTCGCCATTTATTTGGCCGGTTAATGGTGAGCCAAGTAAGTCATTGCCTTTAATTGCCGGATGTTTACGCCGTACCACAAGCTGCTCAAGGAACTTTTGGAGGAAGTATCAGGTGAAAGCAACTGAACTAGCTCATCGACTCTTGGACGCCGCATCCAATCTAGGCGACTTCGATGTCGTCTGTCGGGACAAGAACGGCAAGGCTGAACCGGCGTATTCGGTAGTTCACCTGTTCTGGGACAACGTGTTCGTCGTCTGCTGCGAGGCCGAGTGGAATGAGTTGGTTTCATGTGCTGAGAGCCTGAAGGAATCGGCGAACCCCTAACGACCCCTAACCGCCCAAAAAGGAGCGAAGCATGAGCGAGACCTTAATCACTTGGCCGGATGTCTGCGTGTTTTGCGGCGACAGCAATGGAAAGGTTGGCAGGACTGCCAACGAGCATTGGAAGCAGTTCAGGTGCGGCACCGAGTACGAAGTCATCGAAGGCAAAACGGCCTGGATACAGGACGACGAATGCAAGATTGCCGAACTCCGCACCGCCCTCGCCGCCGCGACCAAGCGCGCGGAAGAGGCGGAGGCGAAGATCGTGTCAATGCGAGCCGGTTGCGACAGCACGATTGAGAACTACCGCAAGCAAGAGCATGAGCTAGTCAAGCAGATTGCTGAGTTTGAGCGTACTGTCGCCGGCTGCCGCGCCCTGATCGCCACGCTGCGGACGTAGCTGGCGAACGCCGAGCAAGAGAACGCCCGGCTGAGGGAGGTCATTAGGCATATTTGGGTACACACGAATGGCAGAAAATTGGGACTGTCGAAGCTACCTGCCGACGCGATGGCGGCATATCAAGAAATTGTCAAACCGCTCAAGAATGAGCTGCGATTTATCAGCGACGAAGCCAATTTGCATAAGGACCGCCCCGATGCCTAACGACGCCATCAGCCGAGAGGCTGCGATTGAAGCTGTTAAATGGAAGGCAGACCGCTGCGGTGAGTGCGTTTGCATTTTGCTAACAGAAGCCAAAGCCGCTCTCGCCTCACTCCCCGCCGACACGCGGTGGCAAGAGCTGCGGAAGTACATCCTGGCCATCCGCAGTGGAGACGTGCCGGTGACTCATACCGGCGGTGACTACGTTACCGCCACCTGCAATTTGATTCTTGGCGAGTTCCACCGCCTCGCACCCGCCCCGGCTGAGGATAAGGACGTGCCGAAGCGACCGCCGATGCTGCTGGCGTCAATTGGCGATTGCTCGCGGGACGTTTGGTGGACGCGGCAGGGAGAAGATTTATGGGAGTCGCAGCGAATCTTCGGCGTTGCAACTCACAGTTCCAGTGCCGGATTGCTTGTCAGCCGCGACCACTCCGACCCGGAAGCGTTGCGTTTGTATTTGGAGGATATGGCTGAGGCTCAGGGCTAACTGCGGCCGCGCCGCTTAACACGGGAGGATGAGGGGGAGATGGGAGACGAAGACGATTGGGTCACTGAGGTCTGTGACAACATAAAAGAGCTGGCCGAGAAGATTAAACGAGGCGACCTGATCCCAGTAACCAAAGTGGCGTTCTGTGACTGCAATGGCGGATGGTGCGACAAGTGCAAAGGGAAGAGTGTAATTGCGTGGGAGGGATTTATGAATGAATGGGACCAACACGCCCGCGACGCCGGGGAGGGGGAGAAGCAATGAACGAAATCGAAAAGATCGCTAGACGGCTGGTCAGGAAATGTGTTTCAGAAGTGGACGGTAACTTCTGGTTCGATAGGACGAAAGCAGCGGCAATCATTAAAGAAGTTCTCGCCTCCGCGACCAAGCGTGCGGAAGAGGCGGAGCAAGAGAACGCCCGGCTGCGTGAGTTGCTGAACAACAAGGAGGACCAATGAACGACCACAAAAAAGCCCACATCCGCCGCGACCGTGCAGCCGGGGTGCCATTCTACGAATTGACAAAGAAGCACGGCGTCGACCGCAACTCACTACGCGACATCTTGGGGCTGCCGCCGGTGGCCGGTGACGGCAAGTACAACGGCATCACGCCGGAAGTGGTGCTCGCTGCCGTGGTGGAAGCCAAGGGCAACAGGGCGAAGGCAGCGAAGGCACTGGGCATCTCAACCGACATCGTTCACAAGCGACTCGCCAAGGCCCGCGAAATGGGGCTTGAGTGCCCCGACAGCCTGACCGCTGAAGAGTACCAGGAGGCGTTGGCGGAGCGGCTTCAACCGGGCGAGTGGTGCGAGTATTCGCAGAGCGGGCAGGAAACGCGCGGGGCGGTTGTCGTCAAAATCGAAGGTAAGAAGTCGAGGGTGCGGTTCAGCGACAACAGCACGAAGTGGGTGCTGAATCGCACGCTGACGTGGGTGCCTGCACCGGACGTGATTGCCCAAGAGTGCCGGAAGATACAAAGCCAGTGGCTTCCGCAGGAGTTCGCTAGGCGGGCTCCTCATGCCCATGTCGGGGAGTACGAGATACCGCTTTGGCAGACGGGCGATATGTCGGCGGATTGTGTGTGGTAAACACGGAGGGGGAACGGATGACCGAAATTCTAGAGCTACGGATCGGCGAGGTAGTCGTGACCGGGGGGCTGGCCATCTCGCTCAGCGCCACGCGCCGGGGGGCGGCTACCGTCATCATCGGGAAGCCGGTATTTGACCGGGAGGAGGTGCGCAGGACCGCCGAGCGGCATCGCAAGCGGTTGGACAAAGGCGACAAGCAAGGCTACGATGACAGTAATCCGCGTCCGGCTAACTAAGCCGCTCAGTTACCGCAAGGTGGCTTGAGCGGCTTTTTTCGTTAATGGTGATTCATGGGGCCGGTGAACAAACGACTCTACTTCGCCTTCGATATCGGTGAGCGGGTGTGGCTGGTCTGTGACCCCACCGCCAGCGGCATTATCGACGGCTACCGCATCGGGCTCGGCTATCAGGTCAAGTACATCGTGGCGTTCCCTAATGGGAAGAGCACGCACATTGACTACGAACTGACCCGCGAAGAGCCGAACCCGTACCTTCCCGACACAACGGAGGACGAGTAATGGCGAAAGCCATCGACCTGCTTTCGGACATCAAGCGGCTGCCGGACAGGAAATACGGCAAGGATACCTGGATTGACCGGCTTGGCAAAAAAGACCCGGCACTCTACGCCGAAGTGCTCAAGGTGGTCGATGCGTGGCTAGATGGCGACCCGGACATACGCCGCAAACTCCCGAGTCAAACGGCGGTTTGCGATTGGCTATCTCCACTGCTGACAGCCCGCAAGTTCCCAGTCGCGGCGCAGACCGTCAATCAGATATTCCCTTACCGCCGGAGCCAACGCAATGGCGAAGCCGCTAAGTGACGAACTGGCGGACACGCCGACCGTCAAGGAAACGCGAGCCGACAAGCTGCTCATCCGCAACCTTGAGCGGACCATAGAAGAATTAGAGCGGCAGTTGCACGACACGCGAATGGCGAAGTTCGTGCTTCCGGCAGGCCCGCGAAAGAAAAAGAAGGGAAAGCGGCGCGGTCACTGCTGCGTGATTGTGCCCGACAGTCACGGGAGCCTGATTGACCCGGCGGCTTGTGCGGCGTTCCTTGATGACTTGGAGCAGATTAAGCCGGCAGAGATTGTGATGCTCGGCGACCATCTGGACTGCGGCGGTTTCCTGGCCCAACACCACACACTCGGCTACGTCGCCCAAAGCGAGTACACGTTCGCCGAGGATGTTTCAGCAGCAAACCAATTCCTTGACGCCATTCAGGAGCGAGCGCCGGATGCAGAGATTCACTACATCATGGGCAACCATGAGCGACGGGTCGGAGCGTGGATCGTTACGCAGACGCTACGAAATAACGCCGACGCCCGCTATTTGGAGTCGATGTTCGCGCCGGAAATTGTGCTCCACTTGAAAGAGCGGGGCATCAAGCATTACTCGCAAGGGGTGACGTATGGTGGACGAACCGTTCCAGCAATCCTAAAGCTCGGCAACCGCAACTTCATGCACGGTGAGTTCACCGGCAAGAACGCGGCAAAGCAGCACGTCGATGAGTATGTCTGCAATATGAGCTACGGGCACACGCATCGAATGGACTTCTACACTCGTCGGACTGTCGACGATACCTTCAGCGCCTTCAATCCAGGGTGCCTTTGCAAGCTCCAGCAGTATTACAACCACTCTCGCCTAACCCACCACACGCACGGCTACGGCATCCAGAGCGTAGGCGACGAGCATAGCTTCCTTCAATTCAACGTGCCGATTATCGACGGCAAGAGTTACTTGCAGCCGTTAGCTGCTCAGTTGGGAGGGTAGATGACATCCACCGAAGCCAAAGCCCGCCTGTCCGAATCGCTCGCCCGCCTAACATCCGCTCGCAAAATGTGGGACTTGGCGCAAGACGACTTCAACGCCGATGTGGAAGCGATTCAGGACCAGTGCGACCACGAAAAGACGCATCTAGAATACGCGCAGTACGAATACACCACTGAGGTTTGCGACGTGTGCGGCAAAGAGGTTTGACTGCAACCGTTTGGTTGCTTAAGATTAACCGCGTCAGAAAAACCTGCGGCCACCCTAAAAGGTGATTCAATTCCGAAAGGAGTTGGGTCGCCTTTATTTTTTTGCCCCAAACAAAAGAAGGCGAGGTGATCTGAAGTTTCGCAAACCTCCTCGGTGATACGTCTCCGAGTTGCTTCCGTTAGCCGACGAAGGCCGCTGATACAAGCATTCGGTGAGGTTCTAGACCAAGCCCGATTAACCCCTCGCAGTCGGGGGCTCCGCAGCGCCGGAAGTTTAGTTAGCTGAGCGCTCCCCCGATGAGTGCCGTACCCACCCGGAACACGGGGAACTTTAACCACCCGCCAGCGGCGTCACCAGACGCGAGAAAAAGGCAGCCCAGTATCGACGAGCCCGAGGACGCCTGAAAGACCCAAGCCCGCAAGGGTGGTATTAGCTCTAGGCCGTCCGCTGGCGAAACTTCTAACCACGAGTGACAGATGAAGTTCAAGGTGAATCCCGAGCTGGTCAAAATCTTATTGCCGGTAGTCATCCCCATCGCCCGCGATCTGGCGGCGAAGACGGAAACGAAGGTCGATGACAAGATCGTGTCGGCCCTCGAATCCGCTCTCGCCAATCCGATGGTGCTCGCCTTCCTGCTGAGCCTGTTGGCCGGCGAAGACGAAGTGAAGCCGCAGGCAGTCAGCGCTGAAGAGTCGGAAGCGATGGACACGATCAGCGAGAACGCTGAAGTGGTGGGCGCCATCTTCTCGTTGGCAAAGGTGGACTGATGCAACCGACGTGGCAAAGCGACTGTGGGACTGTCAGCCTCTATTGGGCTGATTGTCTCGACGTGTTGCCGCATCTGAGCGGGGTGGATGCTGTTGTGACGGATCCGCCGTATGGAATGAAACTCAACACCGACAATTCAAGATTCTCTGGCGGCACGCAGGGGAGCATCGCAAAGCGTGGCATCGGACCTGGAACTGGCGCCGGGCAGCCCATCTACGGAGACGACGAGCCATTCGACCCGTCACCGTTCCTGATTGGACAAGAGCAGATTTTTTGGGGGTGGAATCACTTCGCTCACGCACTACCCAAGGGAACCTGTCTGGTTTGGATTAAGCGAAACGACGCGGCGTTCGGTTCGTTCCTGTCCGACGCCGAGACGGCTTGGCACTCAAGAGGGTGCGGCGTTTATTGCTTTCGCGACCTGTCGAATAACGCAATTGCAAGGCAGCGGAAGCACCCGACACAGAAGCCTTTGCCGCTCATGGAGTGGTGTGTTGATAGGGTTCGCGGGAGCGTGATTCTCGACCCGTTTATGGGCAGCGGAACAACCGGCATCGCGTGCATCCGCAAAGACCGTCGCTTCATTGGCATCGAGAAAGAACGGAAATATTTCGACATCGCGGTTGAGCGTATCTCGGCGGAGTTGTCGCGGATGCCATTGCTGGAGGGCGTGAGTTGATGAACCTTCTCGACCGCTGGCGTAACCGCCCTCGCCCCGTGCTGAACGTCATTGAGCGGACGAAGCGGAAGGCTGTTTACGGAGCGATTAGCTTGGGCGGGATTATCGGGTTCGTTGTGGTGCTCATTGTGAAGGGATGTCTGTAATGGACCTGCAAACGATAACCGCCTTCCTCTCTCAGTACGGCACATGGGGCATCCTGCTCGCCGGCGTGCTGACAATCACCAGCGACAAGTGGCTGCCGCTCATCAAGCTGCCGAAGTTCAAGGCTGCCGAAGTGCCGAGCGATGAGGTCGATACGCTCGACCTGCTGGCGTTGAAGCGGCTTCAGGCTCGCGCCCTGCGGTCCGGCAACAAGGAGTTCCAGACGGAACTGCGTGACGTTGAGGTTTGCTTCTTCAACCACGGCGAGGCGCCTAAGTGAAAACCAAGGACCGCATCGGATGGGTGCTGATTGGCTTGGCGGTGTTCATGCTCGCCAAGGGCGGGGGTGCGCTGCCGTCGATTGTGCCGGGGCCACGTGCAGCGGTCATCTACTACGAGTCAGCCGCCAAGACACCCGAGTTCAATCGCCTGACCATTGCTCTCCGCGACGGCGAACTGGTCGAGAAGCTCAAGCCGACTCCGCTGGCCATTCTGGATGTGACTCAAAATCCCCAGCCTGACCCAGCGCTCACGCTCCCCTCGCTCTACGTCAAGGCGGGCGAGTCGGTTGTCTACAAGGGGGCGTGTCCTACAACGGCTCCCGCAGTCGTGGAGGTGATTAAATCTCATGGCGGCTGACGATATTGACGACCGATGGCTGAACGTGGACTTCTCCAAGCAACCGGAGTTCACGTTCGGCTGCACTGGCCCCGGCGACTTGGACCTATTCGGCTCCTACGAGGATGCCGTTCCGACGCTATCCAACTCGGAGATCATGGCTGCGGTCGAGAAGGAAACGGCGGAGGGCGGAGGGGCAGACCGCCTTGTGTCGCGCATCTATGACCAGAAGCAGGAAGGATCGTGCGTCGCGAACGCCTGCTGTCAGTCTCATGAGATCGTGCAGGCGCTTCAGTACGGCAAGGACGCGGTAGTCCACCTATCAGCGATAAGCCTCTATAAGCGCATTGGCCGCTCCCCTGGCTCTGGTGCGATGGTCAGCGACGGGCTGAAGGAACTGTCTACTCGCGGCGCTCTGCCGCTCGACAACGAAGAAAATCGGGCGAAGTTCGGCGACAAGGTGATGCCGAATACCGGCTTCTACGAGAAGTACCCAAGTGATTGGGAGAACACCGCGAGTAAGCTGACGCTGATTGAAACCTACGTTGTTCGCACCGTGGAAGGGCTCAAGACAGCACTGGTTCTCGGGCATCCGGTTGTCGTCGGTCGCGAAGGCCACTCAATCGTCCTAGTGCGGCTGATGCTTCGCAACGGCAAACTCGTGGCAAAGTATCCAAACTCATGGCACGAGCGATGGGGTGATAAAGGGTTTGGGTACGACAGTGAATCGCAGATTCGCAAGAGTGCCAGTTGGGCGTTCGCTGTTCGCCAAGTGCGGAGGGAACTGCCATGACCCGCCAACTCCTCGCCATGCTCGGCTGCTACACGCTCGGCCTAGTCGCCGGGTCTGCGGATAAGACCGTTGCCACTTCTCAGCAAGTGCCTGCAATCCAATCCGGCCAGAATCCGGACACATCCGGCCACGTCGAAAGTCAAAAGCCCGCCAAAATTGAACAAGTGGCGGTGATTCCGGCCATCAAGACACCGCTGGTTGAGAAGGTGCTGCCGAAGTCGGAGCCGGCAACTGTTAAGGATTCCTTAACAGTTCAAGACGGCCAACTCTCCCCCCGCGGCGAGTGGCAATGGAGCCAAGCCCAAGTCGCATGGGTTCCCGTCCAACGCTCTGGCCCGCGATGGGTCGAGAACGGCCACTCCGCCACGGTGGACCACCTCGTCCGCGACCACGGCTACAAGCGTGCCGACCTCGTGAAGCTGACGCAGGCACAACTCGATGTCCTGCACTCGAACGCCCACAACTCAGCCCGCGCTCGCCGCGTGTCGGCTCCCACCTATTCATCCTGCCCCTCGGGCCGCTGCCCACGGAGATAAAACATGGTCCGCATCTTCTTAGCCATCGCCCTGCTGCTAACGCTTAGCGCCGCCGCTGAGGCACAATGCCCCGGTGGCGTGTGCAAGAAGCCCATCCGCAACGCCATCGCCGCTGTCCCAACATTAGCCCGGCACTCCGCTCCCGCTCGAACAAATTCGACTGTTGTCCAGCGAGGCAGGGAGCGAAGTGTCGTGGTGCGGCGTGGGTTCCGCCGTGGACCTGGACTCTGGGCGCGCATCACCTTCCGACCGGGACGCTAACGACAAAGGGGACGACCAATGCCGCGCGACTCCATTGCAATCCCGATGGAAAAACAAGAGACGAGGGCGCCGTGGATGACCGCATCGCAGAAGCAGCAGGCCAAGTTTAGCGTTGTCACCGCCGTTAGCACCATCGGCATCTCGGCCGTGCTCGTCCTCTGGGGCTTCCCCTGGATGATGAAACTCGTGACCAGCCAGCAGGAGTTTTCGCAGAACAAGCTGGTGGATGTCATTGAGAAAAGCATCACGGCAACGGAGAAGTCAACGTCAGCCACTCAAGAGCAGACGCAACGCATCAATCAGCAGACATCAAGGATGGACGACTTGTGCGACTCTCACCGTGAAGTGTGCATGAAGCTGGACAAGTTGATTGAGATTCAGACGAAGGCGGCGAAGTAATGGCCTATAGCGAAGTCCACTGCGTCGTTTGTGGAGAGAGGATGGAGCGACTTACTCGCGGGCTTCATCACGTCTGCGACCCGAAGTTGATTAACAAACTAGAGGGGCAGGCCAAAAGCGACCCATCCCCGCCGACAACGCAAAGCTGGGCGGCACGCTTAAGCCAGGGATTTCATTTACTCAACAGTTACTAGGAGTATTTATGCACTACCGCAACGGCCGCGAAGCGAAGAACGGTGACAGGATTGTCAGCTTCGGAAACTCCGGTGGCAGCAAGATTGAATCGGTCGGCATCCTCGTCAACGCAGTGCCTGGGAATGACTTCTGCAACGGGCAACTTGTGACGATCCACGGCTGGAACAACGGGACGGCGTTTGTCTCAGGCGCCTGCCTGTGCGACTGCCTGCACGCTGACGATGTGGCGGCGATTCTTGCGGAGAAAGGGCTCGATAAGCGCCCCGAAGGAAAGTGAACATCCGCCACTCCACCACCGAACTCGACACGGGAGCGTGCGGCCACTACCCGGAATGGGGCAAGGTCGAAGTACAGCGGCGCAATCGAGTCATTCGCAATATCCGCCGGCTGGCTATGCGGCGAATTGCAGCGGGCGATAAGGACGTAGACATAATCGCTCGGGAGGTGCAAGCGGAACTGCTGGCGGATGAAGAATTCGGCAGCATCATGCTCATCATTGGGCTGGCTGTGCTGTCGGCCATCATTCAATGGGTGGTTAAGAAACTGCTGGACCACTGGTTTAAGGATGTGACGTGAACGGCAAAGTCGCAGCCATAGACCGTTATTGCGGCCCACGATCTCGCAAGTGGCTGAAGCGGTCCAAGGCGAAGTTTGAGCGTCGAGCGGCACGAAGAGACCCCGAGCGAGCCCCAGCCTACGGAAAGTACGTCGGATGGAATACATGACCAACTTCCAACGCTTCCGACTCCTGCGATGGGCGTTACTGCTCTGCGGCGCTACCGTGCTGTTGACGGTGGCTGGGATTGCGTTTGGACAAAGCATCTACATCCTCAAGCCCGGCGCCACCAATCGAGACATCTCCGACAATGACGCCAAGCGACCGACTGTTGCCGGCGTCACCTACCGTGTGCCGTGGGCAGTGCTCAACCCGCGCCGGACTTCGTTCGACTTCACTGAGGTACAAGAGGGCGTCAGCCAAGCCAACCGCATCCGCAAGCCCATGAAGCTCATCGTCCAGACCGGTCGGGGCGGGGCTTCGCCCAAGTGGATCGGCGGCAAGTGGATGAGCGATGGGGCGAAGGACGCTCCCGTGCCGTGGTCGCCTGAACTTGAAGCGGCACATGCGGCGTTCGTGCAGAAACTCGGCGAGCGGTTCGGCAAGTCGGGCGACATCTCAACCGTTCACATTACCGGACCAACGTGGCCGAGTGCCGAGATGCACCCTATGCCGGGCATCGAGCGAGTGCAGGGCTACAGCGACCTCAAGATGGTCAACGCTTGGAAAGACGCCATCGACGCCTATGACGTGGCGTTCCCCGGCAAGTTCCTCGCCCTGTCGATTAGCGTACAGCGACCGGCCAACCGCTACGTCGAATACGTAATTTCGTATGCGAAAGCCAATCTCGGCGACAGGCTGATTCTGGAGCACAACTCGCTGGCTGCGAAGACGGATGTGGCGGCGGCTCATCACGTTCTGTTGCTGCGGCACAAGGCGACTGGCGGGCGGATTGGGTTCGAGATGGTTTGTTCCGCTGTCGACGACCCGTCTCGCTTCGGCAGTAGAGACGTGAACTCCGGCATCCGCATTGGGCGTGCGGCTGGGGCGGATTTCATCGACGTTTACCCTCCCGACATTAAGGGCGTTAGGTAGTGTAGGCCCACGTTTCCCTTGACCTGATTCGAGAAATAGTTTGACGACTCACCCCAAACTTTCGTGCAATAGATGTCGCCGACTCGCTTGCGGGTATGCCTCGGATTTCGCGCACGTCGTCTTCCGTGAGTTTGGCAAAGTGTGTTCTTTCGCCAAACCTATGTCGCAGCTTGGATACTTTGTCGTCGCAGTTGTCCTTGTGAGTGCCAACCCGCAAGTGGTCGATGTTCACGCATCTGGGGTTGTCACACAGATGCAAGACGACCAGTCCGGCTGGTATTCTCCCAAACCTGAGTTCGTAAACGGCGCGATGGGCACGCATCAGCCTTCCGCGTCTGCCCATTTTTATTGTTCCATAGCCAGAGCCATGGATGGAACCAGTCCACGGAATACAGCCGTTTTCGTCTGGCACCCCAAGCCGCTGGCTGATCCTATCTTCAATCGAAGGGGATTGAACCTTAAGTCGGTGGCAGGCGTGGGAGCAGAAGTGGGACGTGCTTTTGTTCGATGGCAGGACAACGCATTCCTTGCCGCACATTTCACATGGCTCAAGCCGACTTTTGCGCTTCGACTCGTGATGGCATTCGCGAGAGCAAAATCGCCCATGCCCGGCATCGCGGGCGAACTTGAACGCACTGAACATCTTCCCACACTGCTCGCAAGGCACCTCGGCTTTTGTTTTGAAGCGAGAAGCAGAGCACTTCGCAGAGCAGAACTTGCCGCGTCCACGATTGATTTGACCAATCGGAACTTTGATGTCAACGCCGCAAACCTCGCACTTCCGTTCGACCATAGTTGGCATGATACACACTCCATTGTGGACAAAAGACTAGCGTCATTGTACTTGTGTTCGCATGTCCAGGCAACTGGCGACCTGGCGAAAGTGGGGGCGAAGTAATGCAAAAGCTCCTAGCCATTCTCTGGTGGTTCGTGCTGCCGCTCGCTGTTTGGGGCGGGGTGGCGTTGGTTTGTGGGGCGGAGGGGTTTATTTAGATGGCCGAATTAGAACCAGACGAAGGCTCAGTCGCCCCGTTCGCGTGGTGGGACGCTTCTGATACGGCGTGCTTCACTGGCGGCGTCTTTCCGACAGCCGGCGATCAAACGACGTTCCTTGACAAGAGCGGCAACGGAAAGGATTTGGTCGCATCTGGCGCGGTTGCGCTGCCGCTATTTCGGACGAGTCCGAACCGTCTGGAGTTCAACGTCACGGCAACCGACACGCGGCTGAAGTGCGATTCGTTCTTCTCCGGTGGCGGCTGGTCATCGCTCAACACTTTTTCAATTATCGGCGTGCTGCGTCGGAGGAGCACCAACGGAACGGCGACCGAGGTTCTATGGGACGGCACTGCCGGTCACTGGATTGAGAACCTCAATAGAAATCTCGGCGGCGATGGTAAGTCAATCCTCAACGGCTATCGCACGAAGGTAGACCAAGAGTATTTCGTGTGGGGCATTCGCTACGACGGAACAAGCACCGCTCCTGCTCCGTATATCAGCACCCTTGGCGACGGAAACTTAATTGGAGGCGGCACCACTCGCCCAGCCGCCCCGACGAGCGGCAACACGCTGACCTTTGATCGTAACGGAACCTCCACGATAGACCTGTGCGAGTGGATTTACTACGCAGACCCCTTGCCGCATGAAGAGTTCCTGAGCATCGGCCGCGGTCTCGTTTCTAAATGGGGCGTCACCGGCCCGTCTACGGACCACGCCCTTATCTTCCTTGGGAACAGCACGACGCAAAACCTGAGCACCGATGGCAATGCGTGGCCGTTGTTGGTGACAGAGCTGCTCCGGGCCGATGGTTACGACCCGGAGTATTACAATCTTGGCCAGAGTTCCGGGACATACGCGACTCTGAACAGCCAAAAGACGATGTTCGAGTCTCTCGTTGCCAATTGCGTTTCGAGAGGCAAGAAGGTTGTTTGCATCCTGTTTCATGGCCACAACGACAACGGTGGCGCGACTGCTGGAGCAACCGGGCTGGACATCCTCCAGGGGTACTTTACGGATGTTAAGACCGACTTCCCCAACGACGTGAAGACCATCTCAATTAGTTGCACCGGAACTCCTACCGGCATCTCTCAGGCTAATTGGGAAGCCAGCCGGGACTGGCACCGCAACAACGGGCTGACGTACCACGACGGCATCGTGGACACGTCGCAGTTCGCTTACGCGGCGGCATACAACACCTACAGCGGAGCGAACGATACAGGGAATTGGTGGTCGGATAATGTTCACTTCACCGACGCCGGAAGAATCGCTCACGCGGCGGCTGTCTATCCAACGGTGAAAGAGGTTTTGGACATGTTCGCCGCCACGGGCGGCAATAGCTTCTCCTCGCCGTTGCAGGGGCCGTTTTTCTTGCCGGCATTCTCGCCACTAAACCCGATCATCTCGATTGCTGGGGGCTAAGTGGCAACAACCACCATCTACGCCAATGTCGACAACATCGAACCATACGACCAGTTATTCCTCTGGAATGAGTCGCAGTCTGACTCTCCAGTTGTTACGCACACCTTTCCCGTCACCTTCAATACGGCAATTCCTTCGTGGCTGCGGATGCACTTCTTCCCAGCGGCGACGGCGTTCAATGGAGACACTGATAGATCGACTCAATCCTACGGCAGTTGCGGAGCCACGCTGATTTCCCCCAGCTACGTCCTGATGGCCACGCACTGCAAGCCAACGAGAGTTTGGTACAAGCAGGCTGATGGAACTGAGATCGTCCGAGACATCATCGACTCCACTGACATCGAGAACGATTTGTCGGTGGGGAAGTTAAGCAGTGCAGTCACCACCATCGACCCAGTTTATGTGCTCCTTGATAGTTCAGTAGCGGCGGGCAGGAAAGCGATACTCACCGAAACCAACCGCATGTTCGTGGTGTACGACGTGCGGACTGACTTTAGTAACAGCGAGGACTATCCGCAGATTGAGCGAGTTGAACCCGAGAACATTCCAGCGGTGGCGTTGGAGACGGGGGACAGCGGACATCCGTTTGTAATTTACTTCAACCAGTTGCCGGCGCTGGTGACGGGCGGGTTGTTCGGCACTAGCGCAGGGGCATTCGGAGATGATTACCTTTACACCGCTCAGGGGCCGAACCCATCGCATTACATCACAGAAATCAACGCCTACTTGGCGCTAGGGGGTGAGGAGTTGTCGCTGCTTGACGTGAGGTTCGTTCAGTCAAGCGGCCAAGCTTTCTCGCCGGCTTTCAGTCCAGCCAACGTGTCAATTCAGCTACTAAGCGCACTATGACGCAGTTAGTCCTCCAATGGCCCATCGCATATAGCGGAACCGACCCTCGCGGCGTCGGCTGGGGGCTTATGGACGGAGGCTGGCCGAAGTTCATTGACCGGCATGTGAAGCCGGCGCTGGAGTGGGCGAAGGGCGTTGAGGTCAAGATTCTCATACACCATCCGTGGGGCCAAGAAGGCGACCCAATGAGAATCGACGGCTACACGAAAGCGAAAGAGGCCGGGGCAACTTGGCTGACCAATGAGTTCGCCACCAATCGTGGATGGAAGCGGATCACTAGCGACTATGACTGCCGCGTCTACTTGGGCGGGGTTGACCTAACGCCTTACTTGTCCTGGATTCCAACGGCGACGAGGTGCGAGGTCATTATTGAAAACCTTCGCCCGATTGACCGCGCTGGCTTTCGAGGCGTTTACATCGACGCAGCAGAGAACGCCATCACTAAGCCATTCAATGGCGTGAATGAAGCCCAAAGCAACAAGCCCAGCAAGGACGTGCTCACACTGGCGATTGCTGATGATATGTTCCCCGAGAGAACGGGGATCGAAGCCGCGCCGCGTGCGTTCCCTGAATTCGCTCACTTGTGGGATCGCGACTGCGTGATGCAAGAGACGGTCTATCAGCATCGCTACGGCGACAACCGCCACGGTAACTGGAAGGCGCTAGGCTATGGGATCGAAGTGCTCACCGGCATCATCTGGCGCACGCTCCCCTACTCCGACGACACAACCGCCACGGTAGCATCTGCTAAGCAAATAGCGGCTGACGGGGATGTGGCCTGCATCTGCCCAGCGCCGCTAATAAGGGCGGGGATTTCCGCCAATGAACTAACCAACAACCAAGTAACGGGGGTCTAGCCGAAATGAAACTTGTATCTTCTGCCCTAGGGCCTGGGGGCACGTCTAACGTCTGGGAGTGCGTCTCTGGCACGATGTTAGTTCACGTCGTCGGCACGTTCGATAGCCAAACCGTGACAATGAAAATGAGCCCCACGTCAGCGTCAGGCATATTCAATGACTACGCTGTGCTCAACTCTGCGGGAACGCTGACCACCCAGGCATTCACGGCCAACGAAACAAAGGCATTCTTGGCAGCCGGTCAATACTTCAAGGTGACGGTGGGAGGCAGCAATGCGCCGTCAGTCAGCGTTTATGTGAGCCCTGCTAATGAGCAGAGTAGAGTCGAAGTCTACGACTAACCAAAACACCCAGGCCGGGGCGCAGAGCGGGGCGGGGACCATTGAATCACCCCCGTCCTTCAAGCTCCATGCGGGGCAGACCCGGCCTGGGCTTTTACCACCAGATCGCGCACCAGTTGCCGGTTCCAGCAGCTTTTGCGCTTATAGCCTCTCAGTGACGCGATAGTGGGTATGCCTTGCTCGCAGAGCATCTTGGCCGCCCCAGCGAAACCCTCAATCTGTGCGAGATTTCGCGCCATTTCAATAACTTCCAGTTCACGAGGACATGCCACCCGTTTGCCTGACTTCAGCCGGTAGCCGGCAGGCTGCGGGCCATTCGTGCGGTGGCCTAGTTCCTCGACAGTGCGGCGGTTGCTGGCCGCGATCTTCTCGCCCTTGATGCCAGAATCCCACTCAGCGATAGCCGCGAGGAAGTGGAACAACAGGCGACCAGTGGGCGTGGCTGTTTCCCACGGTTCATTGACTGCTGCGAAGTGAGCGCCAGCGTCCCTAAGTCGCCTCTCAATGGCCACGGCGTCACCAAGGTTCCTGGCGAGGCGCGTAAGGTCGAAAAACACCAGCACCCCACCAGACACACAGGCAGCCTCTATGGCGCGTTCTAGCTGGGGACGCCTAGAGAGCCGCGTGGCGGACGCGCCGCGTTCTACGAACGTCCTAGCGAGCTTCCAGCCCTTGCTGTGGCAATGGGCCTTAATTCGGTCGGCTTGCTCGGGGAGGGAGAGGCCCTCGTCAGCTTGGCGGGTTGTGCTGACGCGCGTGTAGGCGTATGCGTTCATAAAATCGCCCCATTAAAGGAACTCACGGTCAGTCAACGAAAAAGCCCCGCCGCGCCCGGTAGAGCGCGACGGGGAGAGGGTTAGAACAACTCGATCTGTTGCGGTTCCTCACTTATCGCCATGCGAAACACATGGTCGGGTGAGGGGTAAATCTTCAATAGCTCTTGGCGCCCGCCCTCTGGCGTGTGGTAGCCTACCCAGCGATCCTTGCCCACTCGGTAAGCGCCCCACGTATCGCCGTTATCGGTGCGCCATTCTTTGCGGTTGCTGTGGCGGATGATAGTTCGCATGTGCTCCCCTTAGAATGGCGTGTCGGATAGGTCGAATGACGCAGGCGCCGACGTGACGCCTAGTAGATTGCGGATGGCGTTTTCGTAGTGCTCGGTCACGTCCACCAGTGGCGGGTAATCGCTGCACACCAGGTCGAAGATATCGCCGCTCGTCCACTCAGATACGCTGGGGCAGATCGAGCGGAGTTGCTGGCAGAGTTCATCCCAACCGCGCACCTGATCGCAATCGCCGCCCTCTCTCAGTAGCTTGGCGAACTTCCGTTGGAAAGCGCCACGCCACCAGGGCGCCGCCTGTTCTCCAGCGTACATTGCCCATGCTTCGCGGCGGATCGTATCGTCATCCTCCCGCAATAGTCGCTCGTGCGCTCTCAGTCGGTCGCGCTCGGCGGTTACGTCGCGCCAGGCTAGGCCGAGGGCGCGGGCGGCGCGCTTGTAGCGCAGGATCGTTGGATTGTGTTTTCTACGCTTGCGCGTTACAGTTCTCACGTCGAATCCTCCAGGTTAGGGTTTGACCACCGGCCCGGCTGTTACAGCAGCGCGGGCTCTTTTCGTTGGCTTAGAATCCCCACTCGCGAGCGTATCGCTCCAGGTCGGCCAGCAGTTCGGCTTTCGTTCGATACTGCGGGCCAACCACGGATTCACTGCCCTCTCCCACATAGACGAACCGCCATAGATTGCGGTCCTGTTGCATGTAGCAAAGATCAGGGTATCGGGTTTGGCGTAGTGTAGTTGTCATCTGTCTCGATCCTCTCAGTTAGGGCCGGCGAAGTGCTGGCCTAAGCTCCCGCGCCGGTTGCGAGGCCGGCTGTACGCTGTGCGGGAGGGGGGGCGGTTAGTCGGTCACGTCTTCAATCAGGCCCTTCGCAATCTCGCCCCAGTTGATATCGTCAACAGCGGATCGCAGCAGATCGGACCAGACGCACGCCTCTAGTTCGGGCATGTTCTCTTCGCACTGTTCCTTGAGGTCATCTTCCAGTGTGTATTGCGCCGCCTGTTCGCGCGTCCAGACTTCCGACGTGCGCGGGTTGGCAATGGCGTTGCGGGCCATGCTTAGCGCCGTTTCGTAGGATTCCTGTTCGTTCATCATCCAGAGGCGATAGGCCCAAGTCTGGTAGTTGGCGAATCCGTTGTATGTGGTGGTGGTCATGGTTTTTTCCCTTTGCTGGTGGTGGTGCTTGGTGGTGTCTAGCGTACCCAGTAGGTCACGCCACCGAAGTCAACTGACGAGTAATCCATCCGGATATTGCGGGCGGTTCGTTCCCAGTCAATTGCGATATAGCCGGGAAAATCATTCGGCACGTCGCCGATCTCTTCGCATAGTTCGATGCAGTAATCGGTGAAATAGCTATCCCGGATTAGCTGCGCGCCGTAAATCCAGTCGCTGTAGCCTTCCGCCTCTTCGGCTAGCGTCTTGAGCGAAGCCAGTTCGGATTGCATGTCGTCATCGAAGTCGTCTTGAGCGGCCTCAAGTGCGGCCTCTGCCTCTTCGATCTCTTCGGCGGTTGCGTTTTTCATGTCCGCCAGTGCGGCCTCTGCCTCGCTGACCGCATCGGCCAGTTCTTGCAACTCGGCAATGCGGGCGATCACGTCGCGGGAGTCGATCACGTCTTGGGTGTTGTCAAGTTCGGTTGTCATCGTTCGGGTTCCTTGTGTTTTGCGCCATTAAAGGGCGCGGTGGTTGGTTTAGTTGTCCAGTGCGGCAGCTTGTAGCGTCTCGAACGACTCGTTGAGCAAGTGTTCGGGGACGGAGCGATTATCGCGTATCCAGGCGTTGATATCGTCTTGGATGCGGTTGTAGCGCTCGACTTCCCAAGCTCGCATAACGCGGCCTGTGTAGGTCACGTAGCCTTGTGGGAGGTGGTCACGTAGTTTCATGGGGATTGCACCTTGTGTGAGAGTGAAAACGTCTACCGATTGTCCGCCCCGTAGGGCGGGGGGTCGGGGGGCGTTTAGTTGGCGATGCGGTTGCGAATCCAACGATAAGCAGCCTCGGCGGCGCGCTTAGCGTCGCGCGGCGGCGCGTACATGTCGTATGCGATGGCGCCATTGTCGTATTGAAGCGGCCATTCTGTGTTGAATCCGTTCGGGTGGTTCAATCGCACCATGTAGCGGATTGAATCGGCCACGCCGTGGTTGCGATGCGGGCCGTTGCGGTCAATGATCGTCGCTGACCAGGCGCCTCGGACGACTTCGTGCACGTGGTCCAGCGTGTTCGGGTCGATGTTCGTTGCGGTTGTCATTGTTCGTTCCTTGTGTTGGGTTGCGGTTAGCGAATTATGTAGTCAGCGTCGGTCGGTTCGCCCGAGAACCAATTGCGCTCGGCGAGGTACTCTTGCGCCATCTCTTCCGCTTCTTGATCGTCTAGTTCAACGTCAAGATAACTGTGAACTGCGACGAACAACGGTTCAAACCCACATTGCCAACCGACCAGGACAGAGCGGTACTTGTGGCCGGATTCGCGGGTCGTTGCGTGTTGATCGGCGCCGAGTTCTCGGCCGGAGCCAGCGTCATCTACAACGAACGAGACGTATGGGAGTGCTTGTTCGCGGGTCATGGTAAATCTCCTGTGTTGGGTTGCGTGGCGAATGTGTGCCACTGAGAGGAGTATCGACCCGCCAATATCTTCTGTCAATACAAATCTATGGTGGGCTACTGTAGGCGCACACAGCGTATTGACATAAAGCGCTAGTGCGCTATGCTTTACGTATGGCAAAAAAACTTAGAAAAAAACTCGGACGACCGCCGATTATGGGCGACAGTAAGATGTTGACTATCCGCGCACCGATTGAAGATATCGAGCGATGGAAGAGAGCTGCGGGCGCGGGCAAGCTCAGTGAGTGGATTAGAGCTGCGTGCAACGCCTCGGTGCAGCGAGTGGAACGAAAGAGACGAGGTTGATACAATTACAGCGCTGGCCGACCGATCGCCAGCGCACACGCCATGAGTGCGAGAATGGAAGCGTCGGTCTGGCTAAAGAGTTTCCCCGCCAACTGTGTGCGCACAACAAGGGGAGCGCTAAAGGGCATCGTTGTTGATCCGGTCAGTTGCTTACCCGTGCCATGCTGACCGGGGAGACGTGTTCACCCATCATGGCAACATGGTGGGGGACTGAGATCAGCCGCCAGTGCGCGGCGACAGTCATGATGCCATGGACGGGGTGCGCAACGGGGGGATGTGCGCTGGCAGTCGAGCGAGCGAGTGAGTGAGTGAGCGTAGGCCATGAGAGGCGAGGCCAGCAGCGGAGAGATGAGAGGGGCGAGAGTGTGTTAGTCATCCGCGGAGTGAGGGGCGGGTTAGTCTCTCCCGTAGACGTAGACCTACACCCAGACGTGTAGAATAGCCTGGCATCCACCCCCACCCCCACCACCTATGCAGCTCGCAAGCTCACACACACAGCACAACGAGCGATCGCCACAAGTCTATACGCTGCAACGCCTTACGCTATCTGTATGGTGATTGAGTACAAATACTTTCGGCTAGATGGGACCCTCTCACGCGAGGCGCAGCATTTTTGGATGAGCCCCCACCGCCTCGCGCTACGCTGAAGTAACGATTAGTCTCCCTCCCCCCACACCCATCTCCAACTAGACACTCCCCCCAACGGGAACCCAATGGAAACCCCCACCCCTCTCCCGCCTGAGTCATGTGGAACGTGCGTGTTCTACCTCTCGAAAGCCGACGAGTGCGGCGTTTGCCGTCGCTATCCGCCTTCTTGCATTGAGCGGTCTGAGGCGAACATCAACTACGCTGGAGATCGCCTCTATTTCACGGCGTACCCGGAAGTCGACTTGGATCAGTGGTGCGGGGAGTACCGTCGTGCAACTCCTGCTTTCCCTCGCCCTGAATCTTTTTAATCCACCCCCACCCCAATCACAGCCCGGTAGAGGGACACTAATGACCGACGACCCGAAAGACAGCCACCCCATTTACACGATTGAGATTCCGGGCATGGAGTACGTCGAGACTCCGAAGCGGTCGAACTTCGTCATACTCCCGCCTGATGGGGAGGAGTTTCTGGTGATGAAACCCGCACCTAAGGAAGATTGAGGTGAACCGTCGCACCTTATTCCGCACGCTCGCAGGGGCGTTGTGTGCTCCGCTGGTGAAGTGGTTGCCGAAGGAGGAGAGGCATCCGCTGTTGGATCGCGGCGTCATTTACGTTCCGGGCAATGGCATAAAAATCCTGCCGATCACCGGCGATACGCGGTTCTCTCAGAAGAACTACACGTTCACCATGACCGCACCCCCGGAGGAAGCGTGATGCCCCACACCCCTGGACCTTGGCGTTGGGAGCCAATCGCCGACGATTTCCCAACGGAAGAGGAATGCTTGGTTGGCTCCAATGGGTTCGTGCTGCTCGGACTCGGGCAAGATGCTGATGGCGACCATACCATGTACGTCAACCCCGCAGACAAGCCACTCATCGCCCAAGCCCCGGCGATGTACGAGTTGCTGAAAGAGTTGGAGTGGAGTGCTGAGCATCACCTGCACTATTCGATGTGCCCGGTGTGTTATGAAATTGGGGAGCACTCGTTCGACTGCAAACTTGCCGCCGTACTGAAAGCCGTGGAGGGAACCTGATGCCAACAACCCCCGATCAAATCGAAGCGGAGTACCGGCGTCAGATTGGGTGTTCGCCTCTTTCGCGCCGAAAGTTCCTTGTGAGAGTCAAGCAGTTCTCTACTGAGACCGACGACCCCTACTACCGCTCGTTTCTCGACGTTCTGGACTGTGACTGGTTGGGTGAAGGGATGTTTGCCAGCAACTCAACGATCTTTGATGGGCACGAGTCAACCGAGCAGGTAATCGCCCTCGTGGAGCAGTCGGTTGATGACATGGTGCGTTACATTAACGAGGAAAAGTGATGAAACTAAAGCCAATAGTGAACCCAGACGGTGACTACGACACGCTATCGGTGACGCTTCGGCGCATTCCGATGGATGACCGGCCCGTCATTGGGAATCGCTTGAACGCCAATCTCGTGCTCACCTATGAGTCGAGAGGCCAGATGGATGACGAAAGCGCTATGCGGATGGCAAAGGTCATCCAGAAGGCGTGGCCGACGACGATGCTTCTTTACCAGATGGAGTGGTCCGGCCCCGATCTATCCTGCCCGGTTTGCAGGAATAAGTGGGAGTCGAACTCACTCCACAAGGAAGACTGTTACTTGGCCTACCTACTGAACTTCGTCGCCCAAGAGACAATCGCCGATACTGAGGGAACCTAATGCCAACTGACACCAAAGCCCGCGACGAACACTCCGTCCACGCTGATGAAATCCTCGCCGCTTACGGCGCGCCTCTTCAACAGTGGCTTACTGCCAACCGGCTTGATATCTCGCAGGCCAAGCCTTACCAGTGGGGGCCTTTAACCAGCAAGCTCCGCTCTGAGGGGAAGCTGCCGCAGGCTGAGGCGTGGATTGCTGAGACCCAGCGCGTGTTCTCTGAGATGGGCATTACCAACCGGAAGCGCACGGCTGGTGAGATTGCACGTCGGTTCCTGGCCGCGAAGATGGAGCAGGTGGAAGCGACCGCCCGCCCGATGAAGAATCAGGTGAAGTACCTCTCTCACCTGCCAATCCACTATGTGTGGGCGGGGAATCACCCTGACTTCATTCCCTTGCCCGATGACGCCACTCCCGCTCAGCGCGTGAAGCGAGAGGATGAGATCAAGCGCTACGAGCGCAAACACCCGGCCCCCAACCAGTTGGCCATCAACATGCTTTTCAGTTGCCAGTTGGACAAGACGGCGCGGAAAGACTTGTTCAAAGAGACGAACAACTTCACCCGCGATGAGCGGAAAAAGGTGAAGACGGTCAAGACTGAGCAGGAGAAGGAAGAGGATCGCGCGTGCGATGACATTGAGGCGGAGATCGAGAAACTCTCGAAGAAAGTGCGCGTTCAATGATGCAGCGCTGGCCTCTAGGCGAAGAAATTCGGTATGACGGGACCGCCCATCCCCTCGTCAAAGCCCTCCCGCACTACCACATGGTCCCCAAGGACCAAGTTGGGCACCTCAAGTGGCGACTGGAACTGCGTCGGAAGTGCCAAACAAGCGCTACTTGGCGGTCAAAAGTCCGCGAGATGTGCGAAAATGACCCTTTGTTCTTCATTAACTCGTTTTGCATTGCAGAGGGGACGCTTGTTGTCACCGATCGCGGGGCAGTTCCGATTGAGAGCGTGTCTCCGCATGATCTAGTTTGGGATGGAGAGTCTTGGGTTTCCCAAAAAGGACCTGTTTTTCAGGGAACAAAGTACGTTGTTGAGTCGTATGGAGTACATCTAACCCCAGATCACAAAGTGTGGACTGTATATGGATGGCAACGTGCAGATTCGGGATATGACCGGGCTCCAGTGCGGCCGCCTTCGCGTCCTGAAATACAACGGACGATACGGGAAGACAAAGCAGGCGGGGTGGCTCTGCATCTGCGAGTGCGGAAAGGAGACGGTTGCCTCGGGGAACCAACTCAGGAAGGGTCACAAGAAGAGTTGCGGCTGTCTCAGGGCGGGACCGCCACTGAAGCATGGCCGAACCGACTCGCCTCTGTATGCGGTCTGGATGGCAATGCACGACAGGTGCAGGAATCCCAACAATCAGTCGTATCGCCGATATGGAGCGCGTGGAATTCGCGTATGCGATCGGTGGAAGGAATTTTCTCTCTTCCTGGAGGATATGGGGGAGAGGCCGGACGGAATGACGATCGAGCGAAACGACAACGATGGGGACTACTGCCCAGAGAATTGCCGGTGGGCAAACAGGAAGGAGCAGGCCAACAATACTCGCAGGAACCGCTTCATAGAAACTTCCATCGGGCGGCTGACGCTCAAGGAAGCCTGCAAGATTGCGGGTATTACGCAGGAGGCGATGTACCAGAGAAGGAAGAGCGGGAGGACTGGCGACAGCCTAATCGAGCCACGCCGGCAGGGAAGAGCCGCGTCTACGACCTAATCAATTGCGGTCCCCGACGGGCCTTTACTGTCATCGACCGTGACGGAAATCTGCTCCTAGTCCACAACTGCTTCCTAATTGAGCCACGCGGAACGGGCCGAATCCCCTTCAATACCTGGCCGCATCAGGACGTTTGGCTCGCAGCGACCGCTCACTACAGCGGATGGGCGGAAAAAGAGCTACAGCGGGACCAGATTCTCCGCAAAAGCCGCGCTCAGGGGGCAACGTGGGGCATTGCCGCCGAGTATGTGCGTGCTTTTCTGTTTCGCAGGGCGTGTATCCAGGGTTTTGTGTCGAAGGACGAGGATACCGCCGATAACCCGTCGAATCCGAACTCATTCGGCTGGAAAATCGACTTCATCTTGCGGAATCTACCCCCGTGGATGGTGGGTGACTTCGAGCGCAAGAGTTCCGACCACACATGGCGACTGGTAGCCCGCGAAAACTACCTCATGGGGGCTGCTGCTACGGGTGCTGGGTTCCGAGGCGGACGTTTGTGGCGTGCTTTCATGGACGAATCCGCCTTCTGGCTGCCCGGTCAGGACGCTGCGTTCGTGGAGAACCTGCGTGCCGTCACCGATTGCCGGATTATCGCCTCGACGCCCAACGGTCAGAACAACAAGTTCTATGACCTCGTCCATTCGCCCTCATCGTGGCTGAATCTCATCCTTCACTGGCAAGATAACCCCGACCAGAACGAGGGCCTATATACCACCGAGAACGGGAAGCTGAAGATTCTCAAGGGAGAGGCGAAGCCCAACTACCCCTACGTCCTCGACGGGCGTGTGCGTTCGTTCTGGTACGACGCTGAGTGCCAGCGGTCGGGCGGGAACATGATCGAAATTTCCCGCGAACTCGACATCGACTTCGGCGGCTCGAAGGGGCGGCCATTCTCAGCGGCGGTGGTCAACAAGCACAAAGCGACGTGCTGTACGCCTATGCACCGAGGGGATTTGCTGCTCAAAGACCCCGCTGACTTGCATGAATCAGAGTGGGTCGACCAAGAGGCTGGCCCGATCACGATGTGGGTGCCGATCACCAATGGTCGCCCCCCGCGCGGGAGTCGCGTGGTCGGGTGTGATATATCCGCCGGCACTGCGGGTGACTTGTCCAGCAACTCCGTAGCCATCATCTTCGATGCCATTACCCGCGAGCAGATCGCCGAGGTGGTACGCAATGACCTCCCTGGCGCCGAGTTCGCTGACTATGTGGCGGCGGTGTGCTACTGGTTCGGCTGGGATGGGACGAATCCGTACCTCATCTGGGAGAAGAACGGCGGCGCTGGATCGTTGTTCACCAAGCGAATGATGAACATTCAGTACCCGAACATGTACTTCCAGCCCTCGAAGGACGATGACCGCCTCTACGCCAAGACCGGCGACCGACCTGGATACCACAACAGCAATAAATACATCACCATCTCGCCGCTCATTCTGGCGATGACGCACGGGACAGTGACGCTCAAGAGCATCCACCTCGTCACGGAATGCGGCGAATACGTCTACGTCGAAGGGGCATCGTCGAAGATTGAGCATCCCAAGAGCCGCACTGGTTTTGACGCCAGCGCTCAGGGCGAGAATCACGGCGACCGCGCCATTGCAGCAGCAGTTGCGGTGCGTGCGCTCGATGAACGACCGAAGGCCAAGAGGCCCGAGAGTCAGTGGGACCAACTCGGCAAAGCGCCTGACGGAAGCATCGGTCGGCGCATCTATGAGAACGCGCTAGCCAAGGGCGACCCAATATCTTGCGAGTGGTAGTTGACTTATCTGGTCAACATTGCAATGATGGTTGCTGAATCGGCAAGTGATTCTGCGCGATTCCTTCTGAAAGCTCTCTTAGCTTGGAATTTCGCCGCCTAGAGACGGCGGTTCGGCAGCACTTCAAGGCGATTGAACCGCATCGTAAGTCTCGCGAAAAGATTCTGCGGGCGTATGCCGGCAGTCTCTACCCTGGGAACAAGCACCGCAAAGAGATCATCAATCTCTTGCGGCAGGCAGTCGAAGCGCAAACGATCACCCTCGCCGCGAATAATCCGCGTTGCTTGGTGACGACTCACGACGTGCGCTTACGCGGCTTCGCCGAACACATGGGGCGAGCCGTCGACCGCTACTCATCGCGGATGCACCTGCAAGAGACGCTTGAGGACTTCGCTCGCAACGCCTTCTTCGGCCTGGCTGTCGCCAAGGTCTGCATGAGCGATTCGGCTGCCGTCATCATGGAAGCCGATGAGTGGATGGACCCCGGTTATCCGGCGTGCCTGAACGTCAGCATGGATAACTTCGTCTGGGACTCCAGCGCCACGGAGATGCGTGCTATCTCGTTCGCCGCCGACCGTTACCGCGTCCGCTTCAAGGATGTGGTCGATGACGTGCGATTCGACAAGAAAGTGCGCGAAGCACTGAAGGCCAAGGGGCCTGAGTTCTTCAAGGCCAAGAGTGAGGGTTCGGCTTCAATCAGCGGGTCGGATGACAACGCTGAGGACGCTGAAGATTACCTCTGGCTCGCTGACGTATTCCTGCCCAAAGACGGGATGATTTATACCTTCCCCGTCGATAGCGCGTTTGGCTTCACCTACCCAGCGCCTATCGCGGAGTTGCAGTGGGAGGGCGCTGAGTCGGGGCCTTACCACTATCTCAACCTAGGCCCGGTCCCCGACAACTGCTACCCGAGCGCGCCGGGGTTGGCACTGAAACTTTTGCACGAACTGGTCAACTCGAACTACAAGAAGCTCGAAGAACAGGGCAAGCTGCAAAAGGAAATCAACCTCGTCCAGACTGGCAACGAGGATGACGGGGAGAAGATTCGCAAGGCGCTCAACGGCGAGTTCATCCCGGTCAACAGCGTCAATGCCGTCCTGCCGATGCGCTTCGGCGGACCTGACCAAAACCTCTTTAGCTTCACGCTCAACGCCATCGACCAGTTCAAGGTGGCGGGCGGGAACCTCGAAGCTCAGCTAGGCCAAGGCCAGCAAGCAGACACTCTCGGCCAAGAGCAGATGATCGGCGCTGCGGTGGGAACCATCAAAGGGTTCTTCCAAGCCCGGTTTGGGATGGCTGTCGAGAAGATCATGCGAGAGATCGCACGGCTTCTGTGGCACGATCAAGTCACCGCCATCCCCGGCAGCTATACGATCCCCGGCACAGACATCACGGTCGATGACAGTTGGCTCGGTTCACTCGAACCTCAGGCAAGACTGGGCAACTTCGACGACTTCGATGTGCAGATCGACCCCTACTCGATGCGATACCAGTCGCCTGAGCAGCGGGCTGGTCGCATTCGCGCCGTGTTCCAAGAGATCGTGGCGGGCGCTCCCATCTTCGCCGCGCAGGGCCAGATGCCCGATGCGATGGCGTATCTCACGAAGCTCGCCAAGTACGAGAACATGCCCGAGTACATGGAGTTGCTTTCGAGCAACAACCCGCCGCAAGACATGGGGCAGACGGGCGGTAATCACCAAGCCCAGAAGGAGTACGTCCACCGGAGCGTGGGCGGGGGCGGCGGCGGTAATCCTGGCCAACAGCAGGCGGCGATGATGAGCCCGCCGGGAGAGGCTGCATGAGACGCATCTACGCCTACCGCAACGGAAAGATGGTGGAGCTGACTGCCCCCAAGAAAGCATTGCCGAGTAGTTCGGCTATTTGCTCGAAGCGCCCGTGGCGCAGCGTGGGCATGGCTCCGACCCATCCGAGCCAACTCGAAGAATACAACAAAAAAGCCGTGCATGGCCGCTATTTCGTTGAAAACGGCCAGACGTTCTACGAAGCCGATAGCCGCGCTGGCCGCGCCGCAGAGATGCGGAATCGCGGCTATTTCGATCGCGACGCTGGCTATGGCGACCACTCTGGAGACTGATTGTGTCCGAAGAAACCACTGAACCAGAAGTCGTTGAATCTCCCGTCTCCGAGGCTCCTGTGGAGGAGTCGCGTGAAGACCGCTTTGCCGCTGTCATCAGCGAACTAGAGCAAGGCGATGAGAAGCCAGCGACCACCGAACAACCTCCGGCGGATGAACCATCCCCGCAGGAGGAAGTTGCCGCTAAACCGGAACCCCCGGTCAGCGAAGGGCCGACGCACCAAGTGCTCGCCGCCGCTCAAGCCGTCTTGCCGCCCGACGTGGTGGAGAAGGCGACAAGCGACAGCGAACTGTTGCTCTTGATGCAGATGGCCAAGCGATTCCAGGACGCCCAGCCACAACCGGACCCTGCCTCGCAGGAAACGGAACTGACGCTGGAGTGGCCTGATGACGACGTGCCGGAAGACGACCCGTACCGCAAGCAGATCGAACGCATCTTCTCCCACTTCAAGGAGAAGGACAAGCAGCGTGAAGAGAACTTGCAAGCCATCGCTCAGTGGGCTCTGTCCCGCGAGGAGCGAGAGACGACTGCCCGCGAAGAGGCGATGCAGAAGCAGTTCGATGAACTGCTCGACAAAGCCGAGATCGCGGCGTTCGGGAAGTCTGACAAGATCGTCGCCGGCAAGTCGCCGGAATGGCAGAAGCGCAATGCCGCCTACGCCGAGTACGCAACTCTCACGAATCAGTTGGGCTACCCGCCTGAACTGGCGATTCAAGCAATCGCCATGAAGAACGGGAAAGCCTCGTCACCACAACCGCCGTCGCCGCCAGCCTCAATCTTGAAGCAAGCGAAATCGCGACTGGGCGGCGCTCCGAGCCGACCGGCTCCTGCGCCAACCATGAGCCGCGAGGAACGCTTTGCCCAAGAAGTGGCGGCGCTGCAATAGGAGTAATCAATGGCTACTAACGCGACCATTCGCGACATCGTGAATACTCACGCTGAGTCGTTCACGCCCGACATCTGGGTGGACGCTTCGCGTTCGCACAACAACTACTTCGTCGTCTCGGAGTTCTTCAACAAGCGAATGGAGGGCGGCCCCGATGCGCCGTCGTTCACCCACAACTTCAAGGTCGATGAGTCGGACAACACGGTTGCGACCGAACTGTACGACACCGATTCGATCAATCGCATCAACCTGTCTGCGAAGGGCACGGTCGAGTACACGCTGCAAAAGACCCACTACGCTTACGACGAGCGTGAGTCGGGCATCAACGGCAGCGACCCGTCGCAGATTCTGAAGCACCTCGACATGCAAGCCGCCGACATGATGGACGGCTTTGCGAAGAAGAACAACGAGTGGTTCCTGACGCTGCCGACCTACCCGAACTCCACCAACGCCAAGCCTTGGGGCCTGCCGTACTGGGTGGTGAAGAGCACGTCGACCGCTGCTCAGGACTTCGCGTTCAATGGCTCGAACCCGACCGGATACAGCGGCGTTGCTGGTCTGGATCGCACGAGCGCGACCTATGCGAAGCTGAAGAACGGCACGGCTGTTTACGGCACGCTCAACAACAGCGACGGTCTGCGGAAGCTGGCTGATGCTGTGAACAAGAGCAACTTCAAGGCTCCGTACAGCAACAAGGGCGAAGCGAGCACTGAGCGTCGCTACTTGCTGCTCAGCCACTACACCCCGTGGATGACCTACCAGGATTTGCTGTTCGGCGCCAACGACAACGTCGGCACCGACATGGGCAAGTACCGTTCGGAGAACACGGTCACGTTCCGTGGCATTAGCTGGACGTGGGACTCGATGCTCGACGATTCGACGAGCCCGGCCTACGACAGCGCCGAGCCGATCTACGGCTTGGACCTGAATTCGTGGCACGCCAAGAAGCGCGGACCGTGGTTCATGAAGAAGAAGACGGTCGAGATGAGCAATCCCCACAACCTCGTCGTTGTGTGGATGGACTCGATCTACAACTTCGCGTGCGTCAATCCCCGCACGAACTTCGTCATGCACAAGGCCACGACCTAACGCTGGCTGATGTTCCTCACTGACAACATCCTGTTTTAAGGAAACCCAATAATGGCAGATATTGTTAACCCAATCGGCCCTGGCTTTTTGACGAGCCAGACCGCCGACCCTGGCCTCACCTCGAAGCTGTGGCGTGGGATTGATCGTTCCGTTGGGACGGTCGATCCGATGACTGGCTTCTTCCACGTCGAACGCGGACAAGGCGGCGTCGGGGCTTTCACCTCGACGCAAGCCACGACCGGCACGGCGTTGTTCAAGGCAAGCCCGACCGCCGGGCTGGCCAGCGTCTTGGAGCTTGACGCCGACTCGACTACCGATGGGCAGGGCATCCAAGTCCAGTACACTGGCCTCGGCGTTTACCCGAAAGATGGCATGATCATCTGCTGGGAAACGATGGTTCAGGTCAGTGACATCGCCACGACTGGCCCTGAGTTGTTCCTTGGTCTTGCGACCCCTGGTGATACGACGATTATCGCCAGCGACGCGATGAGCGCTGCCGACTGGATCGGCTTCCTCGAACTTGGCGGAGGAGCAACGACGGTAGTTAACTTCGGCGTCGAGGATGGCTCCCAAGACGTGTCGGCGACGACTGCCCACACGTTCGTCGATGGCGCCGTGACGACCGATGGCACGGCTTGGGTTCGCCTCGGCTTCCGCTGGGAAGTCGGGACGAAGCTCGAAGCCTACGTCGATGGCGCGATGATCAGCACCAGCGACGTTGCCGAGAGCAACGCTCCTGATGGTCCGATTGTCTGCTCCTACGTCTGCCAGTGCGGTGGAACGGGCATCGACTCCATCATGCTCGTGGCCTACACCGCGTTTGGCTACACGCAGATTCGTTAGTCTCCCGCCCCAGGCCGGGCGGAGTTCGTTCCGCCCGGCCATCCTTTTATTTGAGTCGAGTATGCCCGCGAACAACCGCGACATTGACAGCAACACCCGCTCGTACATGACCCGGTTTGGGGTCGACTGGAAGAACGAAGCGTTCCGTGAAGAGTATTGGTCCTACCGGGACTTCTGGGCTCAGGTGCAAGGAAACGGCATGTTGCCCGAAGCGACGTTGTTTGAGTTGGCGTATCGCCATCGTCCCGGCCAAGAGGCCGCTGTGAAAGAAACCAAGAAAGGCGGTAAAGCCGCTTAATGGCAGCCAACACCCTCGCCGTATCCTACACGGTACTCACCGACGAAGTGCAGCGAGCACTTGGCTGGCGCAAGGCGCTGGCCAACTGGTCGAGTATTCAGTCCGCGGACTTCGCGGCGGGGTTGGCGAGTGGGCTGCGGTGGATTTACTACCCGCCCGTCCTGCCGGAAGAACGTGCTCCGCACATCTGGAGCTTCCGCAGCCAAGCGACCACACTCACCATCCGTGCTCCGTACTCCACGGGGACGGTGACGATTGTGGCCGGCGTGGCTACGCTCGCTAGCGGAACGTGGCCCAGTTGGACCGAAGCGGCGGACTTGTGGATTAGCGGCGTTCGCTACTCAGTGAACACCCGCGACAGCAACACGCAACTGACGCTCAATGACACGTCGGTCGCCGCGTCTGCCGGGACAACCTACGAACTGATTCGGCACTACTACGAACTCCCCAGCGACTTCGGCTCGTTGATTGGCGATGGGTTCTCCTACCCCCGCAGCGACACGATTGGCGACTCACCGCTGAAGCGTGTCACTGACATGGACGTGCGACTAGCCGACCGCAACTACGGCGCAACTGGCTGGCCTCAGTGCTACTCGATTGGCTACGTCGCCCCGAGCGGCAGTGATGATGCTCGCCAGCAGGTGAGTTTCTTCCCGATCACCGGGCAGGATCGCACGCTTGAGTATCGCTACGAAGTGATTCCGCCGCTGCTCACTGGCGCGAGTGGACTCATCTATCACCACGGCGGCCCGTGGATGGGCGAACTGCTCATCGCTGCTGTGGTCGCAGAAACGATCAAGAAAGTGGATGGCCACAGCCCGCGCTACGAAGCGGCGCACGCTGGCCGGATGGAACAGTTGCGAACCGCCGTTGGCTATGACCGCCGCGCCAGCGCCGTGGAGTCGCTTGGCGTTGGGGCAGGATTGTGCGGCGAGTCTATTGAGGATGTCGTTTACGAACTTCGGCGGGACATTCCAGCCGCAAACATGACTTTTGATGTATAGGGGACGAAAGTATGAGTCAGCCGTCAAATATCAATCAACATCTTGGCGAAGCGATTCGCTCTGGCTATGCCTTCGGGCCGAAGGTAGCCACCGGCGGAACGCTTGACCTGCAAAGCAAGAGCCAAGTCTGCTTCGAGCTTGCAGCAGGAACCTACAAGGTTCCCAATGCGGCGCGGTTCACCGAAGTCATGGTCTACGCCAGCGGCGCCGTGACGCTGACGTTGGTTGGCGGCACGAACATCATCACCATCGCTTCGGGCGACGTGGTGAAGTTGGTTGCAAGCAGCACCTCGGCGTGGAAAGTCGTCAGCCACTCGAACGTCATCAAGACGCTCACGACCTCTTACGGATTTGTTCCGATCCCGCTGACTCAGTGGCGCGAGACTGGGACCGATGACACGCTCGCGGTGGTTCCCGGCGCCGGCTTGGGCGCTGGCGGTGTGTTGGGTACGGACTCCACCCCGGCATTGGAATACATCAACGGCGACACGAACAGCAGCCTGAGAATCCTGTGGGCCGCTTCGGGGGTTCAGCCAATCGTCACGCAAGTCATCCTGCCTGCCGACCTCGACGAAACGCAGCCGATCTACTTCAAGGCTGTCGGCGTGATGAGCGGGGCCACGAACACCCCAGTCTTGTCGCTTGACACCTACTTCACGGAGTTGGCTGGCGGCGGCATGACGAAGGTTGAGGATGACACCTCGGCGTTTACGGATGCCGTTGACGTGCAAACTGCAACCATCGCCGCGTCCGACTTCTCTTCACTCGTGAACAACAACACGCCGCTGTTCGCGACCATCGAAGTCACTCCAGGCGCACACGGCACCGATTCGCTGGCCATTTACGGCACCTACCTGCAATACACGAAGACGCTGCTGACCGCCTAGAGTTCTTCGTAGTTCACGTCTCCTTCTTGGATGGCTCGCACATGACCGTCCAAGAAGGAGGCGAACCGTTTCTCGCGGTGGCAGGGGTAGATGTCGTAGACGTGAGCGATCTGCGAGGAGGGAAGTTGATACTGTTCAACAACGACGTTCCGCCGAAGCAGAGCGGAGATGGTGCCGTAAGTCTCAACGCTGTTGAGTTGCAAGCCATCAGGGCATTGATAGCGGATGGGTGCGAACATGAAGTCGGGGATGAACTCTCTGCGGTCCATGCGATTGTGCATGTCTACCGCGTATTCATGGAGATTGTTCCGGCAGACAGTCTCCCGTGCTGCACACCTAGCAGCCTGAACTGCCGGGAACAAAAGCCCTGCCAAGAGCGCCATTATTGTGGTCGAGACAAGAAGCTCAATGAGCGTAAATCCGCCGCGCCTCATAATCCACCTCACCGGAATTTAGGAGCCAAAGGCGCCTTTTAGAATGCGCTTTTTACCGGCTAAGTCAAGATAATTTTCAACAAAATAAGTCATGCCGGGGTGAATCCCCTAAAGTTTCATTGCAAGCCTACCGCACCATCACCGTCGAATTCCCGCTAGGGGGCCTAGTCAGGTCGACTGCCTATCAATGGCAGTCTCCTATGTCGACGCCCCTCTGTAAGAACGTATTTCCAGTCGACCCGGCTACAAACCGGGCGCGGGGCGGCGTGCGTCCGGTGCTGAAGCAACTCTCCAGCGGCGGAGCCCCGTACCACTGGACGAAGATCAGTTACCTCGACACGACGGTCAAAGAGGGGATTCTGATTTGCAATGCCAACGGCACATACGTCACGACTGACGGGGTGACGCTGGACGTGGCGATTGCCACCAACCCGTCATCGACGTTCTCTAGTTGCGCCTACTACAACTCGCTGGTCTATCAGGCGTCATACAGCGCCAACGCGAAGCAGGCGACTCCTGTTGGTGGCTCAGAGGCGAACCTGTCAAACGCTGGCGGTGGCACGGCTCCCACCAACTGCGGGCTTGTGTGGGTGCATCAAGACCGCCTAGCCCTCGCCGGCAAGAGTGACGCCCCGCACCAGATGTTCATGTCTGCTGTCGGTGACGCGACTGACTGGGACTATGCCGATGTAACCGTTGGCGGAGCTTGGACGAACACCGGCAGCGAAGGCGGGCAGCTTGGCGATTCAATCGTCGCCGCCATTAATCACAACTCGAACATCTCGCTCATTGGCTCGCTGCGCTCCATCTACGCGGTGGTCGGTAATCCGCGCGTCGGCGGAACGCGGCGAGTCTCCAGTTCAATCGGCCCGCTCTCCAACAATGCTTGGTGCAAGGGCCTAGATGACAGCGGCGCGAATCACACTTACATGATGACCTATGACGGTCTGTATGTGATTCCAGCCGGCGACTACAGCGCCCCGCAAAGCGTCTCGCGCCGTAAGATTCCCAACGAACTCATCGGCGTCAGTCCGGCAGCGGGTGACAAGTGCTGCATCGGATTTGATTCGCAGTGGAAGGGCATCTACATCACGGTCGACCCGAACACCGGGAGCGACGTGAACTACTTCTATCACATCCCCACCGATAGCTGGTGGCCGCTGGAACTGCCGATCACGCCCCATGTGTACGCCACATTCCCGGCACTGCAAAGCTCTACTAAGAGCGCCATCTTGCCGATTGGATCAGCGGGCAGCCTGCGTCAGTTCAACAACGGCGAATCGCAGGGCGGCAGTAACGAAGAATTCGACAGCTACGTCCTCATCGGCCCGATTAAGCTAGCCGACTCGGGCGGCGAGGGAATCATTGTTTCGTGCTCGGCAGCGCTGGCTCAGGACTCAGGCGATGTCAACTGGTCAATTTACGTCGGCGACTCAGCGGAACAGGCGTACCGGAAAGCGGAAGCGGACACCTCGAACACGTCCGCAGATTTCACCGGAGCCAAGTGGACTTACACATCTACCCAATATTGGAACGGCGTCCAAAATCCTCGCGTCCGCGGCAACGCGGCGTACTTGAAGGTCTACGACGTATCGAATGAGCGCTGGCAGCTTGAGTCGATTGAGATGGAAATTGACCGTCTCGGCGACAGGAAGGTGGGATAATGCCTGCCCCATCAGCCGCCAACAGTTTGAGCCTTGGTCGACCCGTCATCGACCCGACGACCATCGACACCATCGAAGACGTTCGCGAGAATTTCGCCAAGATTCAAGAGCACTTCGTCGGCGCCGGATTCCCGTGCGGAGCACAGGACGGTGATACGGAGTACCTGGCGGTCTACGCTCAGCCTGACGGCGACGAGTACATTCTGTGGGGCGGCAATCCCACCGACCCTCTCAACCCAACGCTGCTAACGCTCTCGCTGGCAGGATCGGCGACGGTCATCTGGCAGGACGAGGGCGTCACTCAAGTCACCACGGGTCTGGTCGACTTCCAGGGCGCCGGCGTCACGGTGACTGACGGTGGCTCGAAGGCGATTGTCACCATCCCCGGCGGCAGCGGGACTCCGTACACCGAAGGCAACGGCATCGACATCAACGGGTCGAACGTCGTGTCGGCGGAGCTGGCGACTGGCGGCGGGTTGGAGTTTGATGGCAGCGGGATTGCGGTGTCAGTGGATGGAGTGACCATCGACGTAGTTGCCGGCGACCTTGAAGTCATCGCCTTCAACTTCGGTACGATTGCGGTCTCTGGTCAATCGAACGTCGTGGCGGATGCAGTAAGCGACACGCTGACGCTGGTGGCTGGATCGAACGTCACGATCACGACCAATGCCGGCAGCGATTCAATCACCATCGCCTCGACCGACACGAACACGACGTACACCGCCGGCGCTGGCATTAACCTCAGTAGCACGAAGTTCGTGGCCGACCCTCACACGGCGAGTCACGTCGGATTGGTTGACCCGACGACTGGGAATGACTCATCGGCGGATGACGCGCAGATCGGAATTCTCTGGCACAACATCCAAGACTACGCGGTTGGTCGCACGATGCTGCTGGGCCACTTGGAGGACGACTCCGCTAAGCCAGTCGTGCAGTACAAAACGACCGAAGATTGGATCGAACTACTGGAGGGCTACGACTCGACCAAGCGCCAAGTCATCATCAACGACCCCGCCAATACTGGCTTGGAGGACTCCGAGCGCGTTCGCTGGGGCGACTCGCCGCAAAAGACGCTCTGGTGCCTTGACCCTGATGGCGGCCATACGATCACGACCACTGGAACCACGCTCACCCTAACGCTGAAGGTTACCAAGTACACGTTCGATGCCGTCAACTTCACGACCGCAACTGATGCGGACGTGACCGTCACTTACGAAGGGACGGCGTGCTGATGGCGAATGAACTGAGATTTGTTGATGGTGACTTGCTGTTCGACAGCGACAAGCTGGCGATGGATGCGGGCTGTTGCTGCGGTGGCGAAGCGCTGCCGTGCCTTAGTTGGAATAACGGCGGCGTGCGAGCCTCCATTTCGTTGAACGTGGAGATTGATAACCTAACAATTGGCTCCGGCGGTGGTTGCGCACTCTGCGGAACTATTTCAACCTCGCGCATTCTAAGTTACACAACTTGCGCGGGTTTTAGTTCAGTATGGTGCCACTCTCACGCCATTGGATGTAACTGTAGTGGCGATTGCTGCGACATTATTACCGTGGAAGTGTTTTGCAATTCCGGCTCGGGAATCCTCTCCGTAACGGGTCGAATGCTTGCTACGCAATGCACAACGTCCTCCACTTCTGAATGGGAGATTGTGTGGGCGGGAACTGTACTGGCATCTGCCTGGACGGAGGGTTCGGAGATTTCACTTCCGTTTTCAGTGCGGCTGGCCAGCGGCGGGATATGCAATCCCACTGCATATTTAACCAGCGTTATGAGATTGTCCTATAGCCTATGAACTGCATCTTTAAGTCAGGAGAAAAGGGAGCCGAATGTCAGCAGTGCGGAAGAAAGCTCACTGCCAATTTCAGAGAACCTCCGCAGGCGATTTGCAGAGTTAATGGACTTGGCGACTCCCTCGAAGAACTCTTAACTAGCTACGGCGTCACGAAAGAATGGTATCAGGGATTCAAGGAGAAGTTCGGACTGCCCCCAACATGCAACTGCAACTCACGACAAGAGTGGCTTAACAAAACATCCGAAGCCCACCCAACGATAGCGAACATCGGCGTGAAGATACTCAACGCCCTGAAGAGGAAATAACATGGCCACCAAAGCCCAACGAGTACAGCAGAACTACGAAGCGCTCCAGCGCGAGATGCGGAAGATCGCCGGCGTCGATGGCGGTCGACGCCAGTGGGGATACTTCAACCGCCCGAACATTACTGCGGGCGGACAGGCTCGGGGACCGCAGCAGTTCCCCGGCACGATGAACGTACAGTTCGGCCAGACTCCCACTGACGCTGAGGTCAAGGCGAACTTGATGCGACTCGGACTCGGGGGTGGTCCTGCGCCGCGTCAAGCTCAGCCGGCTGCGACGATGCCCGTGGGGGTGCAAGCTGCCCCTGCCGCCCCTGCGGGATCGTCCATGCTGGAGAAACTGATCGCTGACTCGCAGGCGAAAGAGGATGAGGCGAACCAACAGAACCAACTTCGCTACGACCAAGTGCTCAACAACCAGAACCAACTCTATGGTCGGACGATGGGCGAGGTCGATAACTGGGGCAACGTGCAGAAGCAACTCAACGACGAGAAGGCGGCAGAGACTCTGAGCGCAATTAAGGCCGACATGGCCGCGCGGGGCATCGCCAACTCGAACGTGACGCCAGCGTTCCAACAGCGGAACTCCCGCGACTTGGCGCTGACGCAGCAGGACTTGAGCGAACGGAAGAGTGCTCGCCGGATCGGTTACGATACGGCGCTCACGCAGGACCAGAACGCATTCATCGAGCGCCGCAATGACGTAGGGCCTGACCAAAACGCGCTAATGCAATTGGCATTGCAGTACGGTCAGAGCGGCAACGGAACTGGTACTCTTCCCGCTCAGTCGAACGCCCCTGCACCTCAGCCACGCTACCAGCCGCAGCAGAACGCTCCGGTCGGCGGGGTGTCGAGCCAGCAGGCGGCCATGATGGCGGGTGCGTTGCAGGACAACTTCATGGGCCAGATGGGCGGGTTCGGCGGGATGCCGAGTATGGCGTACACGAGCAACCGCTACCCGACAAAGCGGAAGCCGGGCAATAAGCCAACGTCAACCAAGGGTGGCATCACCAGCAACAGCCACCCAGTTGGCGTGGCGGCGAACTTGGCGGGATTGGCGTCCAACGCTTGGCCAGGGCTGAAGGGTGCGCTGGCTAATGGGGCGAACGGCGCAGGCAATGCCATGAGCGCCATATACAACTCCCTGGAGCGTGTAAATGACGGCGCCGTGGAGAACTGGAAGCACTCCAATCCAGAGGCTTTCGCGAAAAACCTTCCGGGCGCTAAGGCTGTATACAACGGAATTTACGAATCAATCTATCCGTTCTGGCAAGCCGGACGGTGGCTTAATAAATAAAGGACATAGCCCATGCTCTACGACAACGGCCAGCGAATGCCTTCGCTCCAGCGACCCGCTACGGGCGTGTTCGCACCCAAGCCAACCAACCTTCCGTTCGACATGCCGAACTTCTCTCGGCCTTCGTATCAGGCTGGTCAGGCGTCTCCGCAGCCAATGCAGCAGCGCCCGCAATACCAGAACCCGATGTATGGCCAGCAACAGATGGGCGGCGGGATGCCTTACCAGCAATCTCCCCAGGGGCCTCAGTGGCTTCGTCGCCAAGGAGCGCCCAAGCGTCGCCCGATGTACGGCATGGGTTACGGCGGGATGCAGACCATCGGCGAGATGCAGCAGCCCTACGCACAAGTCGGCCTTCCGCCGGGATTCCAGTCCCCCACGCAACGCCCCTACCAAAACCCGTACATGCGATAGGAGGCGCCCGTGGCTATTACGCTTCGCTATAACCCTGCCTATGAGAACGTGCTGGGGGTGGCCAACGATACTGGGCAGGGGAACCTGCGACGCCAGTTAGAGGAACTTGCGCGCCGCGACTCGATGGAGCAGCAGCGGCTTGATGAAAGCGCCCGCCAGTTCGACCAAGGGCTCCAGGCTCAGCAGTACAACCAAGTCGCCAATCGCGGACTTCAGTGGGCGAATGTCGCACAGAACCAAGCCCAACTAGACCAGCAAGCCTACAACCAGCAAGCGACTCTCGAAGCTCGGATGGCCGAGCAGCAGATGCAAAATGATGCGTATGCCTACGGGCAGGACGCTCAGACGCAGCGTGCTTATGGGGCCGAACAGGCGCGGATGGCGCGCGAGGCGGCTGACCGGCGATTCCAGAAGTCGATGAAAGATCGCGAGGTTCTGCTAGATCAGATCAATCGAGGAATGCTTACGCCTCAAGCTGAGCGCCAAGCCATCAGTGTGTGGGAGCAGCAGGCTCAGATGGACTGGGGGATGCCCGACCAGATGGCGGCGAATGAAGACAATCAGGCGATGCAGGAGCGGGTCAAGGCGCTTGAGGCGTTCTTCACGCACCCGATCACTAAGGAGCCACTGATCGGTGAGGGGCAGGTCGCCAGTATGCTCGAACTTGGGATGGACCCCAACGACATCGTGGACAAGGGGCTGAAGTTGCAGTCGGAAGCGCGGCAGGTTGAGTCTGTGAAGATGAAGTCCGAGCAGGAGAAGCTGAAGCAGGAGAAGGTGTTCTCCGATATGGAGGCTGACAATCTGCGGGCTCAGCAGCAACTACAGAACACGCAGACGACCACCGAGCAGAAGATGGCGATGGCTGCCGAGCAGCACAAGCAGAAGATGATGATGAACGCCGTCAATAGCTATCAGGCGGCTCGCCTCAAGTGGGCAGCCGGCCAAGGAAAGGCGGAAGACGACGAGAGCAAGGCGAAGTTTGGTCCAGAACCGAAACTCGAAGACTTCCTGCTTCCAGAGATGAGCGGGCAGGACTCCGGCCAGAAGATCATCACCAACCAATACGGCAAGCGCGCCATCCAAAACGCAGACGGCTCATTGACGCCGATTGATTGATGCCAAAAGCAATGACGATGGAAGAGTTCATGCAGTACGGCGCTCCCGCTGGGGGTGGCGGAACTGCTACGGCTGCTCCTCCCAAGAAGATGAGCGCCGCCGACTTCGAGAACTACGGCGCGCCGACTGCGGAAGACTACACCGCAATCTACCAAGGCATTAAGTCCAACCAGCCCTTCGGCGAATCCCCGCCTGACGCCTACCAGCGAAACATCAAACTCGCTGCCGACATGGATCAGGGGAATCGCGGAGCCATCACTGGCAGCGCACCCTATCGCGTTGCTGAGGATATCGTCTCCGCTAGCGCGTCAGCCATCGTCAACCCGCTTCTCTCTGCTGAAAACGCACTGGGCATCGACGCTGCCGGTGACATGCTCAGTCAGCGTCAGACGCAGTACGACATCTCGCACAACCGCGATATGGGGTATGTGCAGAAGACCGCTGGCGGCATCGGTGAATCTATCGCTGAGTACGCCACGCTTGCCGCTGCTGGCGGTGGGTTTGGTAGTGCTCTGGGGCTTGGTAAGTGGGGAGCCAAGGCGCTCAAGTGGGCGACTGTCGGCGGTGGCACTGGCAACAAGTCCTACGAGGACACCTACCGCAGTTCGATCAACAGCGGCAAGACCGAGGACGAGGCCCAGAAGATCGCTCTGGCTACGGCAGCAGTTGAAGTCGGTGTCATGGCCGCGTTCCAGAAGGCTGGCCTTGGAGGCGCTGAGGGGGCGATTGTCGATGGGCTGGGGATTGGGGCAGCGAAGGGCTCTGCGAAGAAGCTAAGTTTGCAAGGTGCAAAGAAGTTCTTCACGCAAACCGCCGGGGAACTTGCCGAAGAAGAGATCACCACGTTCGCCCAAACGATGGCGCAAGAAGGGAACCCCGGTGGCCCGAAAGCGTACCTAGACACTGCTGTCCAAACTCTCGGCACGATGGGCTTGCTGTCGGGATCACAGAAGCTCATCAACTTCACCACCAACCCATCGAGGAAGAACGCGAAGGAAGCGGGGCTGGATGAGTTGGTGACTAGCCAGAAGGAGCGGGTGGAGTTAGCGACCAAGTTCAACAACGGCCTGACGGGCGCACAGTTCACCGAGGCAATCAAAGCCTCAGCCACCTCGCCCGAAGAAGCTGACGCGCTGCTGGAAATCTACCGTGCCCGCGCTGCGAGTGCCGGAGAGTCGTTCGACGACTATGTGGGCAAGCGGATTAAGGGCGTGGAGAAGGTCAGGAAGGAAGACGCCACTCCGCTACCTGGAAGCCGCGTGCGACCCGATGGTAGGCGTGGTGAGATTGAGTTCCTGCAAGAAGGCGGAGTTATCATCCGCGCCTTTGAGACGCAGACGGTAGCCACGCTGGCACACGAAACCGGGCACCTCTTCCGACGCGACCTCGCTGGCGACGACCTGAAGACTGCCGAACAATGGGCGGGTGCGAAGGATGGCAAGTGGGATCGCAAGGCCGAGGAGAAGTTCGCTCGCGGCTTCGAGCGGTATCTGGCCGAAGGCACCGCCCCCACCAAGTCCCTAGAGAACGTCTTCGCCAAGTTCAAGGACTGGCTCTCGAAGGTCTACTCCGTAATCTCCAAGTCCCCCATCAACGTCGACATCTCACCCGAGATGCGTACCGTCTTTGACCGGCTGTTGACGCCGGCAGAAACCGGACAGAATCCGACCTCTCCATCGTTTGTTACTGAGGACGAGTTTGCTAGTCGCGCTATTCCAGCCGACGAAGCGAAGCGTCTAGTCCAGAAGATTCGGGCTGGAGATGCCAATTCCAAGAACGGCGGCTCTGTCTCTGGGGAGCCGGATACTGGTCCGCTTGTTGCCACGAACATACCGCTGGACTCGTTCACTCCCGAATACATTCAGTTTCTTCGCGAATCTACCGACCCAGAGCGAGTAAAGCGATACGCCTCAGAGGATGTGGCGGCGCCAGTTTACGCACTGCCGCCAAAGGAAAATCCGGGGAAATTCGGAAGAAAAAACTGGATAGTGTCTGATGGCGGGCACCGCCTGCTGGCTGCTATTGAACGCGGAGACACGTCGATAGCGGCCCTTGTTCCGCCGAACGCCTATAAGGCACTTTACAAAACCAACACCCAAACCCAAGGAGAAACCAATGGCCAAGTGCAAACCCAAGGGCGGCCGGAAGGGCAAGTAGCGCCCACCGCCAACGCAGAAGAACCGCTACAACTCGGCACGTTCCCGCCCCCAAGCTCCGACATGCTCTCGCAGGCCCCAGTCACACCCGACCTCGCTGCGAAGAACGCCTCGATGGATGAAGCCCGCGCCGCGATGGGGCTACCGGCCATCAACCAGCCGGCTGCCCCTGGTGCGAACATGCCGCATCACATCGCCGAGCAAGAGGCGATTCGCCAGAGAATCCCCGAGCGTGCTTCTGGCATCGTGATGGATTATCTGTCGGACAAGCGCAAGGAACCGCTGAACCAACTAGAAACCGCTGGCCTTGCCGTCTACGGCGACCGACTCAACGAAGCCTACGCCCGACTCCAGGAAGACGTGAACAACCTCACGCTCGACGAGGGCGAGCGGATGACGAAGGCAGCGGAGATGGAGCGGATTGAGCAGGACTTCGACCTACTCAGCCGGGCTATGCGCCAATCAGGCACCGCTCAATCGCTGGCGTTCTCTCAACGCAAGCACGTCGTCGGTAGTGACTATCGGCCATTGTCAGTGGAATCCCGTGCTGCTGCCGCTAAGGGGAAGAAACTCACCGCTCGGGAGAAGCAGAAGCTCAACAAGACGGCTAAAGAGATCAAGGCAGCCGACGAGAAGCTAGAGGCGCAGAAGCAGAAGGAAGCGGCCAAGGTCGAGACGACGCGCGAGAAGATCAAGAAGACGGTCAAGAAACTCAAGGAGTATGTGGCCAAGGCCAAGCTCCCGACCGACCTCAACCGCTACGCCCAAGACCTCGCCAAGCAGTACCTCGCAGAAGGAGTCACCGGGCGCCGTGAACTCATCGACAAGGTTCAGAAGGCTGTTCGGGAAATCTTCCCCGAGACGCAACGCCGCCAAGTCATCGACGCCATCAGCGGCTACGGTGACTTCAAGGAACTGTCGAAGGACGAAGCAAGCGTTCGCCTGCGTGACCTCAAGGGCCAGTTGCAGCAGATCAGCAAGCTCAAGGATATGTCCGAGGGCAAGGCTCCATCTAAGACCGGCATGGAGCGACGTGACCCAAGCGACACTGAGCGGGCGCTGATTAAGGAAGTCAACGAGGCGAAGAAGGAGGGTGGGTACGAAGTCACCGACCCGGCCAAGCAACTCGCCAGCGCGCTCTCGACGATCAAGACGCGACTCCGCAATCAGATCAAGGACTTGCAGGCGCAGATCGACAGTCGGCAGAAACTCATCAAGCAGAAGAAAGCCGCCCCATCCGACGAAGAGACGAAGCGACTGACAGAGGAGCGTGACGCTCTCAAGACGCAGTTCGATGACATCTTCGGCAAGGAAGGGCTGACGGATGCACAGCGGATTGCCAATGCCGAGCGTGCAACCAAGAAGTCCATCGAAGATTTGCAGAAGCGGCTAGATGCCGGGGACTTCAGCCCGCGTCCGCAGTACGCCGGCAACCCAGTCCCCGAGAGCCTGGCCAAACTGCGAGAGAAGGCTGCGGAACTTCGGGCTCAATACAACTCCAGCAAGCCCGTGTCGCTCGATGAGAAGAAGCGACTTGAGCAGAGCATCGCCAGGACGGAGAAATCAATCTCCGAACTGGAGCGTCGCATCAATCAAGGCGATTACTCAGAGGCCCCGAAGCGTCCGCCGGCAAGCAGCGACCAACTGAAGGCACTGAAGGATCGCGCGGCTGAACTGAGGGCACAGTACAACTCTGGAAAGCCCGTATCGCTTGACGAAAAGAAACGGCTGGAGAAAGCGACGCTGGCAGCCGAGAAGGCTGTTACTGAATTAGAACGCCGCCTGAAGGAAGGTGATTTCTCCACCAAGCCCAAGCGGCCACCGGCGACCAACCAGAACATCCAAGTTCTCAAAGATCGCGCTGATGCACTTCGCAAGAAGTACGCCGCGACCAATCCCAACCCGCCCGCACTGGAGGCTGCCAAGGAGCGGCTGGCTGTGCTCCAGGCTCACCTGAAGAATGGCACGGTCCCCGACGTTCGCCCGCGTCAGCAATCCAAGAACCCGGTGATGAAGGCCATCCAGCAGCGGCTAGCCGACGCTCGCAAGGAACTAGCACAGTCCGAACCATCCCAGCGGGCGCGACTACGCAAGTCGATTGGCGAGTTGGAGGCCAAGCTAGAAGCCGGCCAGTTCGCCTTGCCGGATGGCGCACCCCGCCCTGCGTCACCTGAGATTGAGCGGCTTCAGTACGAGCGTGACAAACTGCGACGGAAGATTCGGGCCGAGATCAACGAACTTAGGCCGAAGACGGTGTGGGATCGAATCGCATCTCCACTAAACCTGTCGCGGTCGTTTGCCACCACGTTCGACCTTCCGCCAATGTTTCGCCAGGGATCGTTCATTACCCTGGGAAATCCAGTTCGGTCTACAAGGGCTGCTGTGGCTGGACTGAGGGGGATGTTCTCTGACTTCAATGCGCGCAAGCAATTGGCGGATATTGAGGCTCGGCCTAACGCCCCACTCTACGCTCGCGCCAAGCTATACCTTGCCGATATGGATGGCTCACCGTCAGCGCGAGAAGAAGCGTTTGTCGGTCGGCTGGCGGACAAAATCCCGCTGGTGAGGTCCGTCATTCACGCTAGCGAGCGGAACTACACCGTCTTCCTTAATCGCCTGCGTGCCGATACGTTCGACGCGATGGCTGCGTCACTCTCGCGCAATGGCGAGCCGACGATGGAAGAGGCACAAGCAATTGCTCGGTTCATCAACATCGCTACAGGTCGCGGAGACTTTGGCAGGTTTGAGCAGACCATGAGTGGATTGGCACCGGTGTTCTTCTCGCCGAGGTATGTCGGAAGTCGCCTTCAATTGCTCGCCTTGCAGCCTCTCAGCGGAGGCTCGGCGGCCACCAAGAAACTTATCGCCAAGGAGTACGGCAAAGCACTTCTTGGCGCTGCCCTTGTGGCCACACTGGCAATGGCTGCTGGTGCGGACTTGGAAGACGACCCCACGGACCCTGATTTCCTAAAGCTCAAGTTCGGCAGCACTCGATTGGATTTCCTTGCTGGCCTGTCACAAACAGCCGTCATTACGACGCGGATGGGATATGGAACAGCCAAGACAATTGACGCACTGGCGAGAGGAAAGACGCGAGCCACGAAGTACGCCCAAAGCGAGGCGGCAGTTGCGGGCAAGTTCCTCCGCAGCAAACTGTCGCCAATGGCATCCCTGTCGCTTAATTTGGCGACTGGCGAGGACTATGTCGGCGATAAGGTCACGAAAACCAAGATAGCCCAAGACCTGTTTCAGCCCCTCTCGTTCCGCGACATTTACGACGCGATGGAGGAGCAGGGGGCTCCGAAGGGATTGTCTATGTGGATTCTCTCACTCTTCGGCGTAGGTATGCAGACCTACGACAACTAGCGCTGAAGCGACATCTGAAACTGAATGTCCTGCAACGCCCGCGTCTGCTGACGCTGCTCGAACAATAGCTGCTGCCGGTAGAAGTTCGAGGCGCCGAAGTCTCGCTCGACGTAGGCCGGGGCGACGTAGCGCGGGGCGTAGGTGCGATAGCCGTAGCCACCGCCATACCCATACGCAGATCGCTGAGCACGGTTGATTTGGTTCTGGTACGCCGAGTTCATGCGCCACAAGTCTTGCGCTGATGCGGTGGAGGCGGTGAGGAGTAGGGCGGTGAGGATGAGATGACGCATGTGCTAGCACCTTAAAAAGAGGGTTTGGCTGTCAGTACGAAATATACCAACTGACGCGCGATATTTCGACAAAAAAGTTTTAGAATCAATATTGCATCAAGTTGATGCCGATAGTAAAACGACACTCGTCACACGACCCCACAGCGAATCCAACCCAGCCGCACGTGGTCACTCTCGCCCAATGGGATCGTGTGACAGCAACTCTTTGGGGCAGACCACGTGCGGCCCTCTTTTAACGGACCCAACATGAGCAAGCCCTGGGACAAACTGAGAACGTCTTACCGCCCTACGCTGCGAGCTGGCGAATGGCAACTGGCAGAGGACACGTTCGTTCGGTGGCATGCCGAGTTGAATGATGTCGGCGAAATGGGTGCCTGTATCACCACTGGAACCGGAGAGCCAAAGTCCGAATGGACCATACTGCTCCCCGACGAGAACCAGTTATTTAGTCCAACCAACTGTCGCCTATTTGGCGAGTTCCTTATCGAGTTAGCCGACCAACTGGGGCAGCCATGACCCCCGAAAGCATGGGCCACGACCTAACCCGCAACGACCCAGCCGACCAACCTCGCTGCCCGATGGAGGCGGCAGTTTACCGAATCAACACGCTCAAGGCACCCAATTGGCTTCGCCGGTGGGGCTACCGACATGCCGATGGAAGCGGTTACTTCGAGTTGGGGTTCAACTTGAGCCGCGTCGACCAACTAGACGACCTAATCGCTTTTTTGCAGGAGGTGCGGGGATGAGCAAGGTCAGTGAACTCGACGACGTACTGTACAAGATATCCGCCGAGGTTGTCCTGGGCATTAGTTGCTGGGACTGGGTTATCGGAAAGCTGCCAGAGGACGACGAGGTGACGAAAAGCATTCGCCGGCAGGTGCTCAAGAACGCTCGCGCCGAAGAGTGCTCGCTTGCTTCGCTATTAGGAGGCCCGAAATGAACTGGTACGACCACCGCGAGAACATCGCCCTACTGTTCGACTACATGTTTTGCGTCGGAGTCGGCAAGACTGACATCAAACGCATGATTCTCAAACCCTGGAACTACGAGGCCGAGTACCACGAAGCCCTGGCCTGGCGCGAGCGGACGGCTGGGTGCTTTGCGGAGTTGGTCACATAAGGAGCGGACAATGCGACTTGAAATTGAAGTACCCGACCCACCAGCCGGTTGGGAGTACACGGGTGAATATCGTCAGCCCGCGATGGACGAGCCCTACGAAGTCGAAGGCGAAGCGGTGATTTCTGAGGGGGAGTGCGGGCAGTACCTCATCCTCCGCCGTGTGTCGCAGCAGACGATTGAAGTGGACGAGTCACTTATACCAGCCGGATTCCGTGCTACTGGATTCGGAAAGCCTCGGGCCGGGCAATGGTACGAGCACTGCGGCGCCGCACACCAAGCGTTCAATGATTTTAGAACAGACAAGCACCTGCTGCTGGAGAAGATCGAGCCGGTGCGTGAGTCGCGGTGGGTGAATGTGTATCGCGAAACCTCATACGAAACACTTGAGAAGTCCAACGTCGGTTCAGGATCGCATCGCCAAGGCGTCATCCGTCTCGACTACGAGAACAACAAGCTAGTCGCCGTCACGCTGGAGCCCCAATGACCCGCCCCTTCCGCAAGGAGTCTATATGACCAAGCTCTACTGGCACTGGCTACCAGAGGACCGTCGCCTCCGGTACGACTCGCGACAACTCGTTGTCGCCGGTGAGACAATCAAGCACGACGGGCCGGTGGTGATGTGCGAGAGCGGCTTGCACGCCAGCGAGCGGGCAATCGACTCGCTGCGATACGCACCTGGTCCGATTATCTGCCGCGTCACGCTCGGCGGGACTGTTATCTACGGCAATGATAAGTCGGTTGCGTCGGAGCGCACTGTCCTCTGGATGGCCGACGCCACGAATACGCTGCACGAATTTGCTTGTCTGTGTGCGGAAGACTCCTTGCGTACTGCAAAAGTCGAGGACGTTCGCTGCTGGCAAGCGATAGAGACAAAACGCAAGTGGCTTCGCGGAGAGGCGACTGACGACGAATTGACTGCGGCGTGGGATGCGGCGTGGGATGCGTCGTGGGATGCGGCGTGCGATGCGGAGAGGGCTGCGGCGTGCGATGCGGCGTGGGCTGCGGCGTGCGATGCGGCGAGGGATGCGGCGAGGGATGCGGCGTGGGCTGCGGCGTGGGATGCGGCGAGGGATGCGCAAAACATCCGCCTCACCGACATGCTACTCGCACTTGAGCCAAAGGAACTGACGTGACCCGCCCCTTCCGCAAGGAGTCTATATGACCAAGCTCTACTGGCACTGGCTACCAGAGGACCGTCGCCTCCGGTACGACTCGC
>JACCDT011132164.1_pt1 | contig 52621 bp, 96 predicted proteins | sample 7446291 | NCBI WGS metagenome assembly JACCDT01 (sample SAMN15323446, study PRJNA562643) | freshwater metagenome | isolation source: river surface water | place: USA:Blue River Watershed | collected 2017-08-17
TATCATTACTGGTTAATGAGGGATGTTTAGGTAGATGCCCAGTAATGGATGAACATTATTCATACAACAATCTTAGAACCAATAATGAATTACCATATTTTCATCATGAGATATCCAAAGTAACTTGTGAACATAAATGGGAGAAAGACATTAATGCATTCTTTTTTAAAACAGGTACCATTCCTCCATTCAAAGAAGAGTTTGATGAGTTCTTAGAATATATTGATGTTTTCAAAATGCATGGTAGAGATAGTTTTAATCGATTAGATGAAACTATGGAGATTGTTGATTCATATGCTGCCGATAAAGATGTCTTATCTAAAACATCTGAAATTTATTTGGATGGTATACCACACGAAGAACTTAAGGGTTGGAGAAATAAAATAAAGAAATGTAAATTCCAATGCTGGGATTGTAATTACTGTGATATTGTAGCAGATCATAAGAAAAAATCATATGGACTTAATTAAACATATAGACGATTCAATTGAATGGGGTAAACTTGAAGTATCTAAATTAACCCAAGAGATTTTAGATATTCATGGGATCACAAGTAATAAGGTTAAATGTTTTTTAAATAACATTTGCGATATTGATGGTGCAACATATCTAGAGATAGGCGTGTTTCGTGGTGCAACATTTTGTTCTGCAATTTATGGTAATGATATCTATGCAATAGGTGTTGATAACTTTATGTCACCCAACTTAACACCAAAAGGTGTAAGTCAAAAAATGGGTAATTACTATAAACATAACATTGATGTGTTACCACAAGAAGAGTTTTTATCTAACGTTAAAAAGTTTGGTGATGTAGATAAGATATCTGTTTATAAAACTGATTATCAGTTGTTTGATTTTAAAACATTACCCAATCCAGATATTATTTTTTATGATGGTGAAACTAAATTTCATGATCAGTACATCGCGTTAAAGAATATCCTACCAATTATATCAGATGAAACAATTATAATCATGGATGATTGGAATTGGGATAGTGGTGCATTTGAAAAGTTTGTTGACGAAAACAATTTGTCGATTTTGCATTCAAGACAATTATATACTTCCGGTGAAGATTCCGGTGATTTTTGGAATGGTTTGGGTATATTTTTAGTAAGTAAATAACTTCTTTTTACGCGTTTTTTTGTTTATATTAGTTGATAATAAACTTTTCTTAAACAAAAACAAAATGAGAAAAACAATCACAATGCTATCGCTAATGTTAGCACTATTGTTTACTACCACTATGTCATTTGGACAATACAGTAGTAGTGCAATTCAGAAAGGTTCCGAACAATCCTTAAAAGTTCAAACGGATACACTCCCTAATCAATTACAAGAAATCATTGTTTCTGCAAAGAAAGTACCACTAATGACCAAAGTAGGTCCTTATGGTCAACCACTTTGGACAACAATGAGAATGTTTGCATCCACAAGAGTTTATGTAATGAACCCACCGGGTACAGCGATGTACGAGAAGTGGTTCGACATTAGACAAAGAAGAAATGGCCCCGCGCAAATTAGAATGAGAGATGAGTTCACATTTGGATTGGGTAAAAGACTTCAATTAGATTTATATTCACATACAGTTTATGATGGATATAATGGAGATAAACAATTTAGATGGAGAGGTTTCTCTTGGGAGTTTCGATACGCCCTTGCCGATTGGGGTAAATTATGGGGTAATCCTACCTTATATTGGGAAACAAAAATGTTAGATGGTCGTTGGGGTATTGAACCAAAATTATTGTTAGGTGACAGAATTGGTGAAAGAGGTATATGGGGATTTAACGCAATTTACGAAGGTAATTTATCAAGGGTAAAAGAACTTCGTGAAGATGAATATGCGTACACAGCATCATATGCTAATATCATCAATAATGATTTAACACTAGGTGTCTCACACATGTTTAGATACAATGACTTTGACGGTGGTTCACGAGAATGGTACCTTGGTCCGCTTTTACAATATCGTTTTAATAACAAGGGTTATTTGAATATTGAACATATGCCAGGTTTAAACCAAGATGCTCATAAATCAAGAACCACAATCATATTTGCATGGAGATTTTAATCAAAGGACAAGAGTTCCTTGTCTATTTAATATTCATTATGTTCGTAACTGGTATCCTCAAAGAAAGAGGATACCTTATGGACATATTCAGACTACTTGAACAGAAAGTTAAGTCTAAGAGGATGGTAGTATTTTTGGTATCACTATTTGGTGGTATCCTACCTATTCCTGGTCGCGTAGCGTTATCAGCGTCAATGTTAAATAGCATTGCACCTGTTGACAACAAGAAACGTAAGAAGTTTGGTATCATTGATTATCTATCAACACACCATTATTATTTATGGTCACCATTAGAGAAAACTGTCATTATCCCTATGGCAGTATTAGGTTTAACTTATATGCAATTCATGTCATATATCTGGCCGTTACTTCTAATATCTGTGTTGTATGTGACATATTATATTTTATCATTAAATGATGATGAAATTGATATTGAAGTTAAAGACGAACCAATCAACATTAAGAATGTTACTATGGTGGTTATACCATTCTTGGTTACAATATTAATGTGTGTATTCTTAACTGAATACTATTTTGGTTTCTTTACTGGATTTACACTATGGTTAGTATATTATTCTAAAAGCTGGGATAAACTAATGGGTTATATTGATTGGGAATTAATATGGATCGTTGCTCTGGTTATTATTTTAGGTAATCTTGTTGGCTCTTATTATGGTGTGATAGAATCATATATAAAACAATATAATAAACCGGAATATATTTTAGTTGTCTCTGTTATATCTTTCCTATCATCATTTATGTTAGGATCTTCAGCAAAGTATGCAAGTATCGTTAGTTTATTAACAAGCGTATTTGGTATGCAATACTTTGTTCTGTTCTTTACATTAGAATACTCAGCATATTTGATCTCGCCGTCTCATAAGTGTTTACCTATTGGTCAAAGGTACTTCCATACCGGATTTATGACATATCTAAAAGCGTTAATTGTGTGGATTTCTATTATGATAACCTATGCGCTTTTGACAATAATTTAGCGTTTACTTTTTTAAAAATAACATATATATTATAAAAGATAAATTAAATTTATGGAGAAAATAACATTAAAACTGGGGGACGTTCTACAATTAGAAAGCGAAATAAATGGGTATATCGATCCACAGTCTGGCGAACAGATTTATGAAGGATTTAGTAAACAAAATCTATCAATCATTTTAAAATATGAATTAAGCGACTTCTCAGCAACACTTAAAAGTGAGAGAAGTAAAGTCGACGCATTAAGGGATGATTTGATTAAAAAATATGGGGAAGAAGATGATAAGGGTGGTATCATGGTTAAAATGAGAAATGAAGTTAAAGACGAAGAAGGTAATGTAACCGGAACTGTAATTAATCCAAAGTATCTTGAATTTGACAAAGAATATGGTACTCTTTTAAATCAAGAGATTGAAATTGAATATCCAGAAATTACTAAAGAAGATCTAAAAGACGCAGGTAAAACAAAAGACAAATACCTGGTGTTATTTAAACTGATTAAAAAGGAACTAAAAAAAGAAGGAGCTAATTAAGCTCCTTTTTTATTTCTATTAACATATTACCTATGTGATATTCACCGGGTTCATAATATGGTATTGACAATCTTAATCGTTTTAATGTATTAATATCTTCATCTGTAAATTCACTAACTTCAGTGATAAGTACATCTACTGTGTCAGTTAATGTAAATTTAGATCTAATATCATATCTAGTTCTTTCCTGTTCATTATTGATATAATCTTCAGGTATTTCCCCCAGATCTATTTTATCAAAAAATGGTTCAATCTCCATTAATCTTTTTTTATTTCTTGTAAGTAAACCCATTGAAAATGTGTTATACTTAAAATCTTTTTCTTCCCAATAACGCAATTCATTAAATACTGATATTGTTATTCCCCATTTTCTAACGAAATTTCTAGTAGATGCAACCTCATGAACTATTCTGTCTTTTTTAAACTCATCACTAAATCTAGAAGTTTGTGAAACAAAATGATAAACGATTGCTGATTCGCAAGTTTTTAGTTCATATCCTTTTAATTTAGCTCTAATAATAAAATCATCATCCTCACAGAAACAAGGAACGAAACTAAACCCATCAAAAAATCCAACTTCTTCAAACATTTTCTTATATCCGCTCATAAAGAAAACAGCACCATCATATAAAACATCGTTATTATTATTCGCGGTGACATATGCGTTAAAGTTAAAGTAATCAAAATCCGCAAACGATGATCCTAGATCTATTAATACTTTACCTGGTCTTCTATGCCCCTTAAAAATGGGTGGTTCTATTGTTGTATATGATAATAACATATTTGGGGTTAATAATCTATCTATAGCTTCTAAAAACCCTTCACCTATGATCATATCATTGTGAATCAAAACTAATTTTTCGGTATCAACCATTTTGATTCCTGAATTGTATGTTTCAGAAAATGTTAACCTATCATCATCATGAAAAATTGTTAAGTATTCATCTTTATCAGACATTTCTAACAACCATTCTTTTGTACCATCAGTCGAACCACCACTACTTATAACGAAAGGCGCTTCTGGGTAAAGATCCCTTATTCTAGAATAACAATCTTTGGTTAAATCTAATTTATTTAATACAGCAAGAACAAATGTTATATTAGTTATGGACATATAATATTTTTTGAATGTGAATAATGTTACCTTTAAATTTTTCTAAATACTCTTCGACAAATATACCATCAGCATTTACCTTGGTTACATCTAATCTCATTTGTTTTGCAAATTTTGTTTTAGTCATGAAATTACCAATATCGATACCATTTACCTGTGGTCTAGATAATAATCCTATGTATTCATTGTTGATCCAATTATGAACCAAATTACAATGAACAAAATTAACATCTTTTCTGTATTTGATGGATTCTAAAAACTCTTCAACAAATATTGGCATGTAGTAATTATCATCACCAGACATTACCACCCAATCTTCTTCAGCTCTTTCTAATCCGTAGTTTCTAGCTGTATGCCCCCAATCTTTATGTGGCCCATTTAATTCTGAGAATTTAAATCTCTCATCATTTTTAAAATAATCTTTTATTTCTTGATACCCATCATATACAGCATCAGCAACAACATGTACTTTCCATAAATCAACGGATTGTGCTTTTATTGATGATAACATTACCATTAATTTATCTGGTCTGTTATAAGTTGGGATAATAAATTCTATTTTTTTCATATTCTTATTTTTTCCAAAAACTATAAATTCCTTTATCTAATTCGTATGAATCCCATACAAATCTTTCTCTATTTGGTTGCTTTTGTGCCCATTCCCACATTGTTTTTAAACCATCATATAATGATGTTTTATCTTCATAACCAAGCAACTCAACAGATTTTGCCCAGGTTGGTACTGCGGCTTTAACTTCGTGTCTTTGTTCTTTATAAACAGTTTTACCATCAGTGATTACCTCACGTAGAACTTTATTCGCTTCATTAATTGTATAATGTTTTGTCCCACCAAGATTAATGATCTCTTTTGAACACTGTGGTAATTGAGATGCTTTCCATAAACCCTCTAAACAATCATCTATATAACTAAAAGCTCTTTTTTGTTCTCCATCACCGAAGATTGTCATTGGTTCACCATTCATGTGTTGGTACATCCAAATACCTAACACGTTACGGTACTTATCCCAAATGTTTTGTTTAATACCATAAACATTATGTGGTCTAATGATACACCAATCAAGTCCATGTTGTTCGCCGGCTACTTTAATATCCATTTCACAAGCGTATTTTGCAATACCATATGGATCTATTGGTTGTGGTATTTGAGATTCATCAAAGATATCTCCGTTACCATGACCATACACCGCCATTGTTGATGTAAAAACTAATCTTTTTACATCATGCTTAATACATTGATTAATTATTCTAGCTGTCGCAACTAAGTTATTCTCGTAATTGTATTGTCTAATAAATGGTGATAAACCTTCAGCAGCATATGCTGCAAAGTGATATACATAATCAAATTTATGTTCTTCAAAACAACTTTCTAAATCACCAGTAACCAAATTTAACCTTCTAAATTCTGGGACTTTACTATTGATGTTTTCATAATAACCACCACTTAAATCGTCAATGCCGACTATATGAACATCCGGATGATTTTCAATAATATAATCTGTTAATCTGGAACCCAGTAGCCCCGCAATACCTGTAATTAATATTTTCATGTTTTTAAAATTTATATACTATTAACACATCATCGTGTCTATCTTTTATATGTCTATTATCGATAATTTCTACGTTATTGTGAAGTCCTAAGAAGATATTTTTTACTTGATCAATATTAACAACATCTTCAATAATATAAATCCCACCAGGTTTAATCTTATCCTTAAAAATACTGAATGTTTTTAATTGATCTACCAATCTATGACTACCATCATCAATTAAAACGTCAAATGTTTTCTCATCAATCTTACTTACAATATCATCTTCAGTTGCATCAGCAATAATGATGTTGTGGCCAGGCTCATTAATTAATTTTGTCAAATATTTGCTACTTATATCAACACCAATCACTTTTGAGTCAATAAAAAATTCCTCCCACATTCTCATAGATTCGCCCTCACATAAACCAATTTCCAGAACAATAGAATTCTTTCTATATGGTTCTAATAATCTCTCATATTCATCTATATATGTGTGTGCTGTTCCCTTATCACCATGTCCTTCTGGTGACTGATACTTTTGATAAATCTCATTTAATGTTTTCATAATAATCATTTTGTTTTTCTTGTCTACTAATTGTTTTATGGTGTGATAAAGAATAAATTTCTTCTGTTGGTAACAAAGAATAGAATTTAGCACCAACAATTCTTTCGTGAACCTTACCTCCCCATTTTAATTTAGATTTATAAATCCTCCCTTGGTAATCCGGAAAGTTTACTCTACCATCGGCATCTACATTCCATCTCCATTTTTTAATATGTTCCTCGGTGATTCCTTTTACTGTATTAATTCTGGGTACATAAAACAAATCAATCTCATCATTCGCTTCAATTATCTCATGTAGATTTTTAACCATGTACTCACTTATTAATTCGTCAGCATCTAATTGAAAAATATAATCACCTGTACAATATTCATTTAATTTATTTTTCCATTCTGAAAAATCATTATTAAAATCGAGACCTCTCCAAGTCTGCACATTTGGTAGTTTATTAAATTCTAACAAATAATTTAAGACTCTTTCATCTCCATTTTTATTGTCAAATAGAATAACAATTTCATCGTTTACTCTTTTGTTCTCGATTAAAAATGGTACTAATTGTTTGATTTCTTCATACTCATTACATACTGTGATTGCAAAACTAATTTTCATATTTTTCTCTTGCGAATATTTTAAATTCTTTACCTGTTTTAGTGTCTTTAAAAGACAAATTTGTGTTTGTTTGATTTGTGAGTGTAAAAGTTATTTTAGCATCTTTACCCTCATAATACGGTTTTGTTGCTGCAAATACATACGGCTCATTATCGTCAAATTGAAAACACCATTCGCAATCTTTGTACGTTCCATTATTTGGTATACTTAAAAAACTAGCGCTTTGTGGTGCCTCCAATCGTAATAAAGGATCAACTTTAGTTAGTTTCTTTTTACTCTTGGGCATTTTATTTAATTTTATTTAATTTAGGTAAGTTAATTGGTTTTTGTTTTGGTAAATCTTCTTGCGAAACTGTTTTAGGTAATAACTTTTCGAATTCCTCAATCATTTTCTGAAAACCAAACTTAGTTGTATTTTCAATTCTTAAATTTTCAGAGCGATCTAAAAATTTCTGGTAGTCATTCTTTACAATCTTCATAACTTCAGAAGCTTCATTGTAATTTGCTGTAAACCATTTTGATCCCTTTAAAATAAAGTCATCAATAGCACTTTCATCAACATCTGTTAATTTACCCCCAATCATGATTGCTTTATCCATCGGTAAGAAATCTTTATGTCCAGACCAATTGGATGCGATCACTGGTTTACCTGTCATTGTAAATTCTAGTAATGGTCTACCAAAACCTTCACCCTTTGTTAATGAAACCATCGCTTTAATTTTAGGATGGTTGTAAAGATTATTCATTTCTTTATCTGTTAATTCACCAAACAATAGGTAAATTGCTGGCGGTGTTTCAATATTATTCACCAACTCTTTAATTTTCTTAGCAAGATCTTCTCTTTGTTTTATTGAGAAAGTTGCTGATGAAGTTTTAAGTACTAACGCTGGTTTATCTTCCTCATTTTTAAATGCTTCAGCGAAAGATTTAATCAACATACCCACATCTTTTCTGTCTTGACCTAAATTACCTTTTAGCCAATGACCAACAAAAAGAAAAGCGAAGTCTTCATTAATATCTAAATCAATATCATTATATTCATTATTGAATGTATCGGTATGAACACCTTCGAAAAGAACCTTTATTGGTTTCTCAATCTTATGTTGTTTAATTAATTTACCTGTAACATTATCAGTCTCATTGTAAACTGTACTCATTAAAACCTCACTTGAAAATTGTGATGTAGTAATAATCATATCCATTTTATTACATCCATCAACCCAAGATTTAGGAGCAACAGTTGTTTCGATTCCAGCAGTAATTCCTATATTGATCTTACCAACTCTTTGAAATTCATTTGGTACTGTTACTTGAACATAAACATCTGGTTGTGTTGTTAATGATGATATGATGTTTGACTCAATCCATTTATGAAAAACATTATCTTTTTCCAGCGCAGTCATTGGTGTAGATCCCCAGCCACAACTATCAATCTTAATATCATATGTGTTCATTTCATACAAAGCCTGTAGAAGGTCTCTTGAATGCGCGCCATACCCACTTCTAGTTTGTACCGGCCCTCTAAATAATAAAAACGGTTTACTCATAGTATTTTATATAAATCAAATCTTTTTTTAGGTTCCCAATTCTTAAGTGTATCTTCAATACCCTCAATCATTTTATCACACATTATTTTATTGGATAGATTGTTTAACATAAACTCTCTACCTTTTAATCCCTTCGCTTTTCTTTTCTTCTTTCCGGCTTTATATAATCTCATGATTGCTTCAGCAACTTCATCGTCATTTACTCTGTCATCGAAAATATAAGGTGTTGGAACTGAGCCATTAAGATTAATTGCTGCAGGCCAGATTGCTTCAACCCATTCGCCTTCTTGAACTAAATGTTTTGATTTTCCTTTGTGGTGTAATGATCCTATTGTAATGTAATCATCTTCCGTAAAGTTAAATCCCATTTGATCCTGAAGGCCGCCGGTAACATTAGCGATGATTGGTGTTCCAGCCATTAATGATTCTGCGGTGGTGAGCCCGAATCCTTCGTTGTTAGCAATATTAATAGTACAATCAACAGTATTATAGATTTCATTTAATTTATCTTGTTCAAGTTTAAGACCAGTAAATTTAACATCATATGGGCAAAGTGCTTCGATAACAGCAGGAAGATCTGTACCATTCTCATCAACAGCTGCAGTGTGCATCAAAAGCAAACACTTATCGGCTTTTTCTTTTGGTAACATATCACAGAACAACTTAAAAGAATATATCACATCTGATGGTTGTTTTCTTCTGATGTTTCTATTGTTATAGAATACAATAAAATCATATTTTTTATCTCCATGAACAAGTTTTGTTATCTCATCAGAAACTTTATCTAATGGTTTAAATGTTTCTGGGTTGATACCATGAGGGACATATTTAATTTGCCAATCCTCTAAAGGTTTCCATGTGGAACCATTTTGTAATTTACCAACTCTGTGGACAATACCGTATGTTTGTTTGGATATACAACCCAACCAGTCACAACTTTCATAATAATTTCTATTATATAATGGATCTGGTAAGTCATCCCATATATGGTAAAACAACACAGGAACTTGCTGTCTAATCTCATGTTCATTATCATATAACCATTGCCAATAATGTGGATCGGTAAAATGAAGAATAGCGTCTGGCTTTTCCTCTTTAATTAACTTTCTCAAAATACCGATATCACCATAACCGTTATATGGGATTATTTTTAAGTTTGCATTTTTAACACCTGTTCTGTTACGGATATCATCGTTTATATCAACAATTTTACCAAGCTCAGGATGTTTAATTGCTGCGCCAAGCTGTACCCAATCATATTTGTGTACAGTACCCATCACAATCTCTTTCGACATAGTAGCAATACCTGATGACATTCTTAAATCATCAGATAGCAATAATATTTTTTTCTTCATTAATTTAAAACTTTGATCCGGTGTTAGATAACCCAGTATGATTATTTATCTTCTCTTGAAAGTTGTCATCTTTGTTATAAAGATCCATTGCTCTATTAACCAATTTTTGAAAGTTAATAGATCCGTCTATAGTTTTTAATTTGAATTTTTTGTAAACGTCATCCACTACGGTAACGCTCGTTAATTTGGTATTATTTTTCATTTTAAATATTTATTTATTTATTTATATATATGTTTAAATAAAGAAAATAAACGGACGACTAAAAGACGCCCGTTATATGTTAAAGTTCTTTATTTTCAATCATCTCACGAAGAGCTACAGCTACCTGTACAACTTGCTCTTGTGTTTGTTGTTGTGTTGTTTGATTATCTGCTACAACTGTTGCTGTAGCTTGTCCTTCAGTAGGTTGAGGATTATCATTGTTCTTTTTTTTGCAGCCGCATCCCATAGTATTGCTTTTAAAATAAATAGTTTATTATATAGAAATATAAGAAAAAAAAATTAAAACATAAAGCTTAAGCGGGATTAAATTTTGTACCTAAATAAAGATTTGCTTGATCACCTTCCTTGAAACTTTCACAGGTACCAGAAGGGAATTCAAAAACATGATCAGCTGGCCCATGATATCTTTGACACTCATCCCCAGAACATGGTTGACAATCCCTATGTATTTTGCTGATTCTTCCGTTTAAAACGAATACAATATCCAAAGGTATTAAACAGTCCTTCATCCAGAAAGTATGGTGTCCTTTCTTTAATTTGAATCCCATGCAACCATCAAGGGTTTGTCTACCCTGCATACCCCTTTGGATGTCTTCAGGTGAAGACATTAATTCAACTGGAAATTTTTGACCGTTTATACTTAATTGCATAATAATAAATACTTTATTTGGTTTTTTAATTTTTTTTGTTTATTTTAGTCCTATGCCAGCAATTTTTAACGATTTATTGGAATTTAGAGATGAAAAAGATCTAGATTCAGTCCTAGATAAAATGGACAATGTATTGGCTGTCAAGCTATTAGAGATGGCTTTAGATGGTTGCACAGATAGGTTTTCAATAACTGAGAATCACGTTATCTATAAATGTTTAAATAAATTAAAAGAAAATGGATCTAACATCAGAAATGGAGAACTACAACAAAGTCAAGGACATAGTTCTCAACAAACTAGTTGAAGAAAATCTTTTGGATGAAACTGATGCCGAAGAATTTCGTGAAAGGTGTCAAGTTTTAGTTTACAAAGGAAAATGGTTTAGCAAATGGTTTGAAAAAAATGTCAAGGCTAATCAACCGGATGCTAACGTCGATAGCTACTATATTCGTATGGTCGAATTGAAAGAGCGCGAAGATGATGTTGATAAATTATTAAGAAGAACAACAGGAAATTATGACGACTAAAGAACCAAAAAGAGAATGGGATTTTTTTGTTATGTGGTCAAACAAAAAAGAATGGTACATCATCCCCACATTTGTTTTCTTTTATAATCCAGTCCAACTTTATACATCACTAGTAACCTCACCAGCTTGGGGATTATATTTCCAATGGTTGAAAATAACTGCAGGGGTACAATCACAAAAGAATCCGAACTATGGAAAATAAAGACGCGGTAATTAGACTTCTTATGGGGTTCATAGTAATCATGGTGTTGTTAAACATGGCTTTATATAAACCACATGATCAAATAGCACCTAAACCAATTAAACAAACATGTAAAGACGATTCATTAAGAAATGTGATTGATAGTTTGAAAATCGAAATTGAGATGAATGAAAACGGTTTTGATTCAAAAGAACATAGATATGAAGACATTATTAATGAATATCAATTAGGATTATCTTATTTAAAAGATTATCATCCAAAAGCATATCAAGATTTTCATAGAATAATTGGTATGAAAGAAAGATATTCATTTGAACTTGAGAGGGACAATAAAAAAAGATTAGACAGCAAATATGAATAATATAGACAAGCAATATCAAGCATTATTACAAGACATTTTAGATAATGGAATAACTAAATCAGATAGAACCGGAACTGGTACAATATCTGTATTTGGTAGACAGATTCGTCATAAAATGTCAGAAGGATTCCCTTTGTTAACCACAAAGAAGATGGCTTGGAAAACGATGGTAACTGAATTGATTTGGTTTCTAAGCGGTAGCACTAATATCAAATATCTTGTAGATAATAATTGTCATATTTGGGATGGTGATGCATATAAGAACTACACTAAAAAAATTAATGATATTATTGATGGATATAAGTGTGGTGATATAATGGGGATGCAACCACACATGGAAGTGTGGTTTAGTGATTCTGATAAATTAACACCATTAACTCAAGAAGAGTTTATTGATAAAATAAAAACGAATGATGGGTTTGCTGAACGATGGGGTGAGTTAGGACCAATATATGGTAAACAATGGAGAAATTGGAATGAGTTTTCAGAACCAGGGTGGGATTCATTTAAAATAGACCAAATTCAAAATCTAATCAACGAACTTAAAACAAATCCAGATAGTAGAAGATTAATGGTAAGTGCTTGGAATGTGGGCCAATTAGACGAAATGATTCTTCCACCTTGTCATTATGGATTTCAAATTTATACGAGAGAGTTGGACGAAACTGAGAGAGTTTTATTACTGGACAAAAAATTAGGAATTACTGAAAATCTTCCTCAATATTACACTGAAGATGAAATGGTAAAACATAACATTCCAAAACGAGCAATCTCTTTGATGTGGAACCAACGTTCAGTAGATACATTCTTAGGTTTACCATTTAATATAGCGTCTTATGGTTTGTTATTAACAATGCTAGCTGATGAAATGGGTATGATGCCAGATGAACTGATCGGTAATTTAGGTGATGTACATCTTTATTCAAATCATATTGAACAAGCCAAAGAACAAATAAAAAGAGAACCATTTGAATTACCAACTGTACACGTTAGAGATGGTATATTTTCATTTGGTGATCAGGACGTGATATTAGAAAACTATCAATCACATCCAGCGATTAAAGCACCATTAAGTAATTAAGATGTTTATTCATATTACACCTGACGAACTGGAAGAAGAATTTAGAGAATCCTGGAAATTAGGATTTATAATTCACCCATCTATAGATTATGCTGATAATGCAATCTATGCTGTATTCGAAGGTAAACAGGTAATAATATTTCGTTTTAAAAAATATGGGTTTATCATGGATAATAGATATAATTCATATGATATATCATCTGGTAGTGCCGGCATTACTATAAGAATAAAAGTACCACTAAGTCAGTAGATTATGGACAAAAAAGAAATTGTTAAGGAGATTTTAGAATTAAAGTCAAAAAAAGTTATTACACAAAAAGATAAATTAAGAATTCAACTCTTACAGCAAGAGTTGGGGAGGTTTGATGGTGAAAAATAAATCAAAAAAAATATATAAAGAGTGGAAAGACGCTACCTGGTTTGAAATCTGGGAAGGTGTTCGAGATAACTTTACGTTTGGATTTATCGGTGCAACTTTAGTTGTGTTTATCGCTACAAGAACCGATATTGCAGTGCTAGTAGGTTATTTAACCTATTATTTTTTCATGGGTAAGATTGTTAATAGACCAAAGTATGTGACCGACTTAGGTAAGATGATTGTATTTCCAATACCATCTGCTTTAGGGGCATTCGCAGGCTATAAACTCTCTTACTATTTATTAGGCTTATTATGATTAAAAACAAATTAAAATTAATTGTGGTGATTGGATCGCTACTTTTACCAACAACATTAATTGCTCAAGTACCTTTGGATAAATTTGATACAGGGGTTTTTACTGAAGACTCTGTTTTAAATAGTTTTATTTTAAAATGGTTAGGTAAACCGTATAAGTTGGGGGGTAAGACTGAAAAGGGTATTGATTGTTCTCAGTTCACGAAACGTCTATATAAAGATGTTTATAGTAAAGAACTAGAAAACGTGGCATATAAACAATGGAATCAAACTATAAGAATTAAGCGTGATAGTTTACAAGTTGGGGATATTGTCTTCTTTCGTAGTAGACAATCACCATCTGGTTGGCATTGTGGGGCTTACATTGGAAACACCTATTTCGTTCACGCAGCAAATAAATTTGAGGGTGTTAAGATAAGTTCTCTTAAAGAGCCCAAGTATATGAAATCCTATAGAGGGTCTGGTAGGCTTAAAGATTAAGCTCTACCCTGACCTCTGTATCTTTTTGGTTTTTGCTCTTTAGGTCCGAATTTCTTCTTAGCTTTACCTTTACCTTTTTTACCAAAAGATACCTTTTGTGAACTACCAGCTGATTTTGTTTTTGCCATAATATTTTCTTTATTTTTTATAATTATTCAAAAAAATATTATATATTTGTCTTGGAATAAAAAAAATCACAAATGAAAAAAGTCGTATTAGCCCAGCGGTTTCAGTTTTATTCGATTGAACCATACAAGGATTACACATCGCTCGAAAAAAAGAGAGAAAATGAGGTTAGGAAAGAACTAGATTTGGGCTTATCCAACATAGATTTTTTTGAAACACTTCTTACCAATATTAAAGATGGTACAGAATCTCGAGTAAGGCTCAAGGGTGGTCACAAAATTAGACTTTTTAATAAAAAGGAGCTTAAAAAGAAAAATACGAAATATTTTTATAGCAATGAGCTTGAAGGGGAACAAATTAACCTAGATAATTGGAACCCCAGTTTTCCTATATTTTATACAACCAAAGAACGTCATTTATTAAAACATTACGGTAGACCGCTCAGTAGTGTTTCTGTAGAAATACAAGAAAGAAACATAACAGTAGATGAGGATACGATTTCGGTAAGGTTTTATGTCCATAAAAAAAGTAGAGTTGTAAATTGTAAGTTCTTTAAGAGAACCAGAACAGCATTAGGTTTTAAAATAAACTTTAAAACTGGTAATGTTATTAGTTATGAAGGAACTGAAAAACCTAAAATAAGACAGAACAACTTTAAACATCTCTCGCAGGTTCTTAATCAGTTTTTTGGTAGAACCGCCGTGTCTATTATCTATATTAGGGGTAATGATTCTGATAAAGATCACCCAATAAATAAAGAGGCGAATAACGTTTTTAATGATGATGAATTTATGAAATGTTTATTTCATAGCATCTTATCTAAAATTCCGCATAACGCTAACATCATATCAAATAACGAAATAAGCATTAGGAAAAAAATGTTATTAATTTCGATGGAAACATTTATTTCTGTTAATAAAATTAAAGTACCTAATGATTATAAAAGGTTATTAATGGAAGCTTATCCAACAAAACATTTCTTAAAAAAGAATGATAATAAATTGGTAGCGGCAATACTAGATAGAATTGGTATTAAATCGAAAAGTACAATAAGATTGTTACATAAATTCCCAAAGATCGATATTAGTAAATTAATATTGATGGCGAGATATTTTGGTTATGACGATTTACATAAGTATATCCATAATATAAATGAAAAATACTGGGACATACCAAAAGAAAAAGGTATTTTCAGTGATGATAGTTCCATCTATTTTGCAATAGAAAACAAACACATCTATGATATCAAAGATTCAGAAAAAAGCTGTTTACTTAAATTAATAAATGAATTTATTGAAAAAATTGATGGTGAAGATGATGGGTATAAAACCAGCAATTCTAGTTTGGTTGGTGGTAGTATTGTACGTTCACAATTTAATGGATTTAACGATCATTTAGATATGTTAATCAAAATAAGAAATTTTATACCAAATATTGAAATGAGGGCGAGTAATCTAAGTGATTTTCATAATGAACATTTAGAATTGGCTAAGTTAGATAGACAGATAAAAAAAGGATATAGTATCAAATATGTTTTTGAGGATAAGTTGATAAAACATATTGAAAAACCGATAGTGGTTAAAAACATGGATGATGAAATAATCGGAACATTTTATCCTGTGTTGTTAAAAATTGATGGTGAGTATACCGAAGAAGGTGGACACATGCATCACTGTGTGGCATCATATGCAGATAAAGAAAAATCTATTATTGTTTCTCTTAGAGAAGATAGTGCACTTGGGCACGAGAGAGTAACTTGTGAATATGATGTTAGAGATAAAGGATGTGTCCAAGAAAAGTATTTTTGTAATGCTAAACCACCAGAGAGATTTGAAACGGCGCTTGTTATATTACAAGATAGAATTTTAGGTTATAAAGGTTCTATCAAATCAATTTCAAAAGAAAGAGTACCATTAGTAATTAATGGTATTCAACTAGCAGTTAAGGAAGAAACATCCTTTATTGATTTTTTAGGTTTTTAGAGTTTATTATTATATAATTTCCATCTATATTTTAGGTAAACTAAGATGTAGATGGAAGTTTTATTTTATCACGAACAAGAAAAATACGAAAGAAATAAACCACATAGAAATATATGTAAATTAAAGTTAGCATCAGATAATGATTTTCTTATGTTAATTTCTGAATACTATATTGAATACTCAAGGCTAGGTAAAAAAAATTATTTAACATATGAACATGGTTTAACTATTAACAAATCAACCGGGGATATTAATGTTATATACAGGCTATTAAATAAAAAAGAAAATAGTCACATGCTTCATAAGAATGTTATGAAAGCACAAAAAAACAACTTCGACATGTTAATGGAATTCACCAGTAGAGGGTTTTACACTGGCGAAAAACGATTTAACTTTTGGGGGGTGAAATATAAAAAGGCTTGTCTTGATGTTTATAAATTAATTATTGAGGATCTTAAAATTGAAAATATTCAGCAAGACAAAGACCACAATGTAAATCCGTTGTATGATCTTATTTTAGAATACCATTTAAACAAAAAAGGCATTAAAGGTCATGACTGCATTTACTGGGATATATGCGAAGCATACCCTAAAAAGAAATACCTCAAACAAAATGACTGGAAATTCATTCCGGCTATCTTAGATCAATACGGTATTAAAACCAAATATCTTATTGGCGCATTATCAAGCAGAAAAGCTAGTATTCCTAAAATTAACTTTAAATCGGTCAAATTCCTATGTACATTATTTGGTAGCAATTACATTGATTACCTCAGAGAATTTGACTGGGAAACAATTTGTTTAGAGTATGTTAAAAGTAATAAAACATTTGTTTGTGACAATGAACCCGAAAAACGAGCGTTAGCGAATTCCTTAAAAAAATATTCTGAAGTTGAAGTAATAACCAGTGATGGTATTCTTAATACAATTCAAGATCTTTTTATGCTAAAGGAATTCTTAAAGAAAGAAAATCTAATTGTTAAAATAAAAGCAAACAGTTGTCATCACTTAATATCATTAAAAGACACCTGGGAATTACATAAGAAGCATTTTAAACTAGGTTATAAGTTAAAATATTCATTACCAGAAGAAATGATTGAAGATCTTGAAGAACCCATTAAAATAGGTGATAAACTATTTAAACCAACATTAATATTAACTGAAGATCAATTCAAAATTGAAGGAATGATAATGAAAAACTGCATGGCAAAACAATTTTCAGTGGGATCGTTATATATTCATGCTTCAGTCTCTGTGGGAAGTAAAAGAGTTAACATTCAATATAGAAAGGGGCATCTAAATCAGTTTAGAGGGAAAGCAAATTCGAACCCCTCAAAAGAGTTTACGGAAGCTATTGATATCTTTAGTAAGAAGATGGAAAAATACAAAGATGTTACACCAAATAAAGAAAAATATGATGTTATAACATCTTCAAAATCAATAGATTAAAAAAATATTAAAAAAAACTTTTTGATTCTAACTATTTTTTATAATTTAGCGTTCGAAATCAAATAACACTTTTATGAAACGCTACAACAAAGAGTATTATCAAGAAAAATACAAGAACTATCAAAGAGAAAATAGTTTGCTGGGTTGGATTAAACACATAAAATTAGTTTTAATTTCTATGTTTGTTAAGTAATTTTTTATTTTGAAAAAAATATCTTATATTAGATTTATGCAACCTAAAGAATCGAATTCAAATACACATTTCTGGATCAGTTTAGTTAAATCTGGTTTTAGAATTGGCGCTGGGATAACACTATGGTATGGTGATTATATGTCTGCCGGCGCATTATTAATCATAGCTGAGGCGCTAGGCATCGCCGAAGAAATCTTTTAACATGAACTTCTTTTTATTAAGAGCGTTTGTAAAAAAAATACGTCATGAACAAAACAGTAAGACCAACAAACAATTTGAACACAACAAAATTCAAAGAGTTGATTTTCCAACAACACCCAACGGGAATGGGAAAACAATGTATAGTGCAGTTTTCAAATGGTTACGGAGCTAGCATCGTTCAGGGACCTCACACATATGGAGGCCCGAATGGCCTATATGAGATAGCTGTGTTTGGTAAAGATGGTCAAATAACATATGATACATCAGTTACTAACGATGTTCTTGGGTATTTGTCTGAACAAGAAGTTGAAAAAACATTGATGGATATTAAAAATTTAGAGTAATGAGTTTAGAAACAAGATTAAGGGCCGGTATTGCAATGTTACTATTGTCTTTGGTGATTTTAACATTCTTTTATTTTCAACAGCGAGACGAGCTAATGAGATGTAAAGATGGGCAAGACTTTTTTCTTGGTGGAGATATAGAAAAACAAGAATTAATCAACCAAAGAGATAGTTTACAGTCAGAGCTATTTGTTACTAGCACCCAACTAGGTCGTTATGAAGTTGCTTTCGAATTGTTTAAAGAGAAAAACAAAACAGGAGCAGAAGAATTTGATTTAATACTAACCACACAAACAGAGTAAATGAGTACGAGTGAATTTCATATAGGTAATGGATCCTATATTAATATGAAAACTAGTTCAATCGTTAGATTAGATGAACAGTTCGTTATATACACACCAGAAGGTCCAATAACATTAAAGACAGAAGTGACCGCAGATTTTGCAACAATAGATCCAAAGTATCATGAAATCTTCTTTAATGTTTTATCCTCAAAGTATTTAAATAAGGCTTCATTTGGAGACAACCCATTTTCAGAATGTAAGCCAGTTGTTAAACGTAAGTGGTGGCAATTTTGGAAATCAAAATATTTCACACAATAAAATAAAACTATATGAAATACTTAATTTTTGTGATGTTAATCACAATATTGTGGACAGCATATGAAATTTGGAGGGCACCTCTTATGGAAGAAACTAAAGACGGTGGCTTGAAAACAAAAAGACCGGCAAGAAAACTTAGCGACTTATGGCAAAAGCGAAATTAGAATTCGATTTAAATGATCAGGATGATAGAATGGCACACCTTCGTGCAGTTAAATCACTTGATATGGCTATGGCTTTGTGGGATATAACCCATAATACCAAGAAAGGATTAGAATGGGCTATGGAAGGTAAAGAGATTGACAAATACGATGCTTTGGAAATGGTATTTGAAAAGATACATGAAATCTTAAATGCTCACAACATAGACACAGACGAGTTAATAAACTAAAATATTTATAATTATGATTGAATTCTTTAAAAAAAACCATGATAACCTAACAAAAGGTGCTGCAGTAGTCCTACTACTTGTTTGTTACTTTCAACAAAAAGAGTTATCTAAATTAAGAAAAGAAACCCATGTGGTAAAAGAAATAACTGTTGATAAAAAAACAACAGATTCGCTTTTAAATAAATTAAACAACAAATAACATGTCTAGACTAATTAAAGCATTAACAGCACAGGCGATCTCTGAAAGAGAACAAGCACTAATGGCATTAGAATTATTAACCGAGAAGTCGGTTGGTATTGGTGACCATACAGCAAACGATTTTTTCAAGGATGGAGAAATCGCTTTACAAAGACTCGTGGACGCCGAAGATAAACTTGAAGTACTTAAAAAGTATTTTCATGATGGTAAATTAATTGACGAAGGTTAATCATGATTACTATTACTGAGACAGCATTAACACATCTTAAAGATGTTATGAAAGAAGAGGGTATCGACAACGGTACCCATTTTTTGCGTGTAGGGGTTAAAGGTGGTGGATGTAGCGGACTTTCATATGTTATGGATTTTGATACAGACATTACTGAAATGGATGAAGTTATTGATCTACCAGAACTTAAAGTGGTAATCGATAAAAAATCTGTTCTTTATTTATTCGGAACTGAACTACAATACTCTAGTGGTTTAAATGGTAAAGGATTTCAATGGGTAAATCCAAATGCATCAAGAACCTGCGGATGTGGAGAAAGTTTCGCACTTTAATTTTTTTATTTCCAACTTTTTAACTATATTAAAACATGGTGTTTATTATTACATACATTGTGTTTATTGGATTGTTATATTACCTCATCGGTGTAAAAAAAATAACATCTAAATTACTACTTTTTAAAACCAAAGATTATTGGACCGACTATAATATAATTGAGTTTGCTGCATGGATGGCAAAAGCAATAATTATTATTCCAGGTTTATTATTTGGTATTGAGATATGGTATTTCCATTTTTTAACATTGGCCACATCCTCATTATTGATCTGGGCCAGTATGAAAAAATCATTACCAACATTGATTGTGTTTAATACAATCTGGATTGTAATATCCTTAACAATTATTCTTAAACATTTAATATAAAATTATGCCAAGTTTCTATGTTGATGACGTTGATATCGACGTTGATGATTTTTTATCTGCTTGTTCCGATTATGAAAGAAAAGAATTAATCGAAGCACTTGTTGAAGATGGGTATATTAAACGAGAAAGTTTATTAAACCCAGATAAACAGGGAGCTGTTAATGAATTTGATAACGCTTGTGCCCATATGATTGGTAACAGTTGGCGTTTATCAAAAGAGGATGAAGATAAAATAATTGAAATCTCTAAAAAAATTGTATGAAAATAAAACACCCTTTAGTTAAAGGTAAAGTAAAAGAAATAAAACCATCTATCTATTGTGTAATTGTTGATGACAATTATGATAGAGCAATGTTGTTCTGCCGTTATCAAGAATTCTACGAAAGCCCGATTAAAAAATTTAGAGGTAAGTATTTTTCTTGGGAGGAATACATGAGAGAATATAAGAAATTATGGAAGAAAGATGTATTCACATATCCAGAAGATTGGACTGGTTATAATATTCCATCTAATATTGTGGAGAAAGGCGTTGATGCTTTTTATAAGGAAACACAGTATGATGAAATAATGAATAACATTTATTTCTATTGTGCAAACGATACACAACATAAGAATGATGGTACACATAAACCATGGTATTTAATTGGTGCTAGTAGTAAAGATCTTAAGACTATGGATCACGAGATCGCACATGGTTTATATTATACAAATAAAGAATATAATGCTGAGGTTAAGAAGCTGATAGCTAAGATTAAACCGGCACACTATGATAAGTTAAAGAAGAAACTTATTAAAATGGGTTATGTTGATGATAAGAAGATCATTGATGATGAGATTCAAGCATTTATGTCTACTGGTTTGTACAATGGTTTGGAGGTTAAAGAACTAAAAAAATACGAACAACCATTCATAAAAAATTTTAAAAAATATAAAAAGTGAAACAATATAAATTCTACAAAGATGAACTTGGTTGGTTTGTAGATTTACCAGAGTGGGATGGTGAAAAATGGGAGCTACAGATGGTATCTGGTGCTGATACTTTTTGTGATATATTAGCTCAGGGAGAAAATGAGGTTTATATAAGTTTATCAACAGAACCTTTTGATGGTTGTGATGTGTTAGATTTTCTTTATTTGGGTAGATTAGAAGGGCCGGAAATGGGTGAAGGCGCTTGGTATGTTTTGGATTATTACGCAGATTTACCATTTGGTTTAACGATGTGGCTTTGTGATGTAACTAAGTTTGTATTTGGTGAATTTCCCACTAAAATCTATTTTAAATAGATCGTAGAAAAATACAATTTTGATGATATATATGTATAGTAAAAATTATACTAATGCAGGAAGAATTTGTTCCATATCATCAACATCTTCTAATGAAGATTTGGCTTAAAAATCCACCAAAAGAGGTGGAAGTTCTTAATAAATGGTTTGTTGATTTAGTTCACAAAGTAAAAATGGAAGTGGTTGGAGGACCAACCAGTGTTTATGTTGATTATCCAGGTAATGAAGGGTTAACAGGAACAGTTACTTTAGCAACCTCACATTCCTCAATACATATCTGGGATCATCATCAACCAGCTATGGCTCAGTTTGATATCTATTCATGTAAGTGTTTTAGTTTAGAAGATGTTATTGAGCAATTCGAACCTTGGGGAATAGTGAATTATGAGTGGGTTATGATCGATAGAAATGGTACACCCAAAGTAATATCTGAAGGTGTTTGGACACCTCAGTTAGAATATGTCGAAGGAAACTCATAAAAAAATTTTGAATATTCATGAGATCCATGTAATTTCGTGGCTACTTAAAGACGTTTTTTGGACGTTGAAATGGACGTGGATGGCTACAGCAATGGTTTTACCAACCTTGCTTTTAGCATTATACATTTTTATAAGGGAGAAAGAATCAAGAGATAGTAATCTTGTTCTATTATCGTGGCTTAATATGAACATATTTTGGATGCTTCATGAACTACAAAATCTCCCATATTGGCCAGTTCAACTATTCATGTTTTTAGGTATTTTCAGTACATTTAGATTAATACTTAAAAAGAGAAAAAATGAAGGTAATATTTCTTGATCACGATGGGGTGATATGTCTTTCCAATAACTGGGGCGGACGATTTAAAAAACAAAAAGAATGGGGCGGACGTAAAATGTCTATGAGAAATGATGAGATACCATTAGAATATCGTTTCGATGATTTTGATAAAAAAGCAATTAAAGTTTTAAATTCAATATTAGAAGAAACCGGTGCTGAAATTGTAGTAAGTTCAGATTGGAAGAGATGGGCTAGTGTTGAACAAATGGGTGAGTACTATGAGCAACAAGGTATAATCAAGAAACCTATTGACTTCACACCGAACCTAGGCCAGTGTACTTGGTATATCGAAGAATATAAAGCTGGTTTTCCATGGTCTCGTGCGTGGGATTTAGAACAAACCAGATGTATTGAAATCAAGCAATACTTACATGACCATCCAGAAGTAACTCATTGGGTATCAATTGATGATTTAAGAATGGGTAAAACTGGTCTTGATTATAGTGTAGAATATGATCATGAATGGGGATTGGACAATTTTGTGGAGACACCTCGTGGATCTGAAGGAATAAAACAAAAGGGTATTAAAGAAAAGGTTTTAAATTTTTTATTAAATGATATTCAGGACAAGGAAATTAATTAAACCAGAAGATCTAAATCCGAGAGGTACGCTTTTCGGTGGTCAACTATTAAAATGGATTGATGAAGAAGCTGCAATCTATTGTATTTGTCAGTTGAACACTCCTAATGTTGTTACTAAGGTAATGAGTGAAGTTGATTTTATAGCTTCTGCAAGGTTAGGTGATGTTATTGAAATTGGTTGTGAGATGATAAAACTTGGCACTACTTCAATAACAATAAAATGTGTTGTGAGAAATAAAGACACACAAAGAGTAATTACAGCAATAGATAAAATAGTATTTGTTGCGGTTGACGAACAAGGAAACCCAACACCACACAATAAAACAAAATAATAAATCATGGCATCAATTTTTATAGTACTCATTATTATTGGCAGCTTCTCTGCTCTTATCTCTTACTTTTGGGTTAGAGGCATTGACTACATGCAAGAAAATCACCCAGATTACAAGGGTGAGGATTTTTTAGATTGGGGTAGTGAAACCGCCCCATGGGAAGTTGATAAAAAAGATAATAACAAAACCATAGAGAAAGCTAAAATATAAGCTAACAACTTATCATTTTGCAATATTTATAAGTTATGAGATTTATATTTAACGAGGACCAGATTGTAAGGCTAAAACAGAGACTCTCAAAAGAGAATATCAATGAAGATGCTTTGGACGATTTAATCGCCAAAGGAGCTGATTATGCAAATAAAGGAATTAACGCTGTTAAGGATTTTATTTCCGGATTAGATGTGCCTGTTGAGAAAAAAAGTAGTGATGTACCGCATAAAGCGGATTTCATTGGCGATAATGTTGAAGATTTTTACAAGGTACTTGATAGTATAAAATCCCCAATCACACAACAAAAATTGGGTTCAATGACCAGACAACAAGGTGTTGAAGCTATTCAAATTGGTTTACAGTTATTGGGTTATAGTTTACCTAGATTTGGTACTGATGGTTTGTTTGGTCCAGAAACCGCTGCAGTAGTTAACAAATATAAAGAAGATAAGAATATTGTAGATGATGATACAGCAGAAGAAGATGTTGCTGTTGCTAATGCCTCAGATTTAAATGAGATGGTGTTAATTGCACCTATACCAATTACAAGTGATATTAAACACGGTTTCAGTGAAAAAAGAGGAAATAGAATTCATGGTGGTATTGACATCGGCGCTAAGGTTGGTACACCAATCAAATCGATTGCTGATGGTAAAGTAATAGCTGCTGGTTCATTAGACTCTAGATGTGGTGATGGTGTATCTATAGAGCATGCTGAAGGATTGAGAAGTAGTTATTGTCACTTATCTGGCATAAATGTAAAGACCGGTGATATTATTAAACAAGGTGTGGTAATCGGTTTAACCGGTGGTGCTGTTGGCGCTAAAGGTTCTGGTAACTCAAAAGGCCCACACTTACATTTAACACTTAAGAAAAATGGTCAGAGAGTTGATCCAATGCAATATTTTGGATCTTCTATTGGTGATTATTATGATAGTGGTTCATCTGGAACAGTTTTAGGTGGTGCAACCATATCTACAGAGATGGTTAAGCAATTGATTAGTGATTTAAAATCAAAAAATATCACATCTGACGATATTAAAAAACATATTGACCCCGCAGTTACAACTGGAGGCTCAGTTGATTTTACCGATTTAGATTTGAATACTGCAGAAGGTGTTGAAAGTTACAAAAAAATATGTGATAACTTTATCCAGCAAAGAAATCCAGGAGCAGAAGTTAATGGAGAAATGATGGCAGACGCTGCTGAAAGAGTATTCAAGAGATATGGGAAATACGTACCACCAGAATTAGCTTTGGCCCAATTAACATTGGAGGGTGGTATTAGTAAAAATCCAAACGATAGACCTATTAAAACAAAAAACCCATTTAATGTTGGTAACACAGGTAAAAAAGATAACCCACAAGCATCTTTTAAAGATGGTGTGAATCTTTACTATGATTTAATTGCTAGAAAATATCTTGTAAAAGGTAAAACAGCTGCTGATTTGGTTAATGATTTCAAAAACGAGCAAGGTTTGGCTTATGCTGAAGCTGGCACATACGAAGCTGGATTAAAATCTTTAATAAAAAACATTAGAGATAAGAATGCACCAGTATATGCACAATTGAAAACCAAAAATCAATCAACATTAGCTGAAGAGTTATTAAACGAAGCGGACAAGAGACAAGCAATTAAGAATGCATTTGGTTTTAATGACGACTGGGCAAATGAATTCCATAATTTAAGTGACAAACTTTCAATTTGGATCGTGGATACGTTTGTAAAGGATTATATAAGACACCTTCAAATGACAGATATTGATTTAGACGGTAAAGACCCAAAAGAATATACTGTTGAATTGTTTAATACAAGTTCACCAAATACAAATCCAACTTGGGATAGACTTTATAAACCAAAGTACGAATACATCATGCACTGGGTTCGTGCACCAAGAAGAGAACCTCTTAACATTAGAGCAATGAGTTTGGAAGATGCGTATAGTCAAGCTCAAGAATGGCACGATACTTTACAAGTAAGAAAACAAAGTAACTACCAAGAAACTGGAGATGTTTTTATTGATTATAGAAACGCAGATGGTATTGGTTACTATTGGGTTCATTTAGGTAAAGGGTATTGTGATGATGAGAGAGAAAGAATGGGACACTGCGGTAGATCAAATACTGGTAAGTTAATTTCATTTAGAAAAATTAATGAATTTGGTGAAGGTGAATCATACTTAACGGTTGATTATAGACCAGGTGGTATCGTTGGTGATTTCCATAGACACGGTAATAAGAAACCAACCAGTAGATTCCACAAACAAATTGTTGATTTCCTTATAAACACCAGATATCCAGTAACTCAGTTAACACAACAAGGTGTGCACAGATATGAAGATAATTTCCAATTAGCTGATTTATCTCCAGAAGATTTAAGAAAGGTATATCAAGGAAACGCCGCATTAAGATTTGATATCAGTAACCCAAATAACTGGCCAGAAATCATTGAAGCAATTTTAAACAATGAAATAACTTTCTCACAATTTTCTAACAAAGTTAGAGCTGAATTACTTGTAGCAGCAATTGATATGGGTAAAGGTGAGGAATTTAGTGCTAAATTCACAGATAAGATGGTTCTTGATACTGTAGATGATTTCAATACAATATCTCGCAGTGTTAAGCAAGTTTATGTTAGTAACTTTGCAGATAGAATGCAAAATATTTTAATCAGACTATTAGATAAGAAAACAAATACAGAGGCAGCTATAGAATTCTTTGCCGACGCTCTTAAAAAAATATCTCAAGAATTGTTTGATAGCTATCAATTATTCTGCGGTTTTATTGATCATGGATTTAGAAAGTTCAATGAAGAACAAAGAATTGCTATCATTAGTCAAAGAGGTATTAAGAGAACATTATATTCATGTAGCGAAATATTACCATTCTTAACTAGATTCGCTGAGAATAGTCCAGTAGATTCTAACGGTAACATCGCAGTTAAAACTGAAGATGGTTTTTGGGGTTTAATCAAACAAAACGGTGAAACTATTTTACACCCACAATTTTTAGGTGTAGGTCAAAATAAAATAGACAGAACTGGAAAAACATATTTGATTAAAAATGTACAAAACGTTTTCTATTCTTTCAATCCAGAAAGTGGTGAGTATAAGAAATATACAATGAAGGGTTAATTAGTTTCTTCTTCGTCAGGTAAGCCATAAAGCTCTCTGTACTTTGGATCGATATCTAAATCTTTCATTTTTTCAATGTGAGAACTTAGTTTTCTAGGATCTACACCACCAGGAACATAGAAGTGGCCGTCAGGTAATATTTGCATACCATCTTTGTATTCAATTGTTTCTTCACTATTTTTAATGTACCAAACACCTTTCTTTTGGAAAATATAAGCACCTCTACAGCTTAAGAATTGATTTAAACGGTCTTTTGTTGTATTCGTTTCATAACCGTCCGTGTTTAAAGTAACAACATTTTCTGGGTCTATTTTAATTATATTGGTGTTATGGTATTTAACAGCCACTTGATCCAGTTCCGGGCTACCTGAAACTCTAACCATATGAACAATCGTATTATTTCCTAATTTTTTGCTAGGTTTAAGATCAAGAAACTGTCTTAAACTATTATAATTCATGTAGGTACATTCGAGGGTAACTCTAAATTCGTTAATCTCAGTTTCTCCCACATTATTTTCCAATCTATTAAGTTGGCTTTCCGTTAATACTATTTTAATTCCCATAATAATATAAATATCACGAAAAAATATATGATTCTGTATCCATATTTTTTGATTTTATAAAAATAATGTTTATATTTGCGTAAGAATTAATACTTAAATGGGAACAAATTACTACAGAATTCCGAAAGCGGAAGAAATGGAAGCTCGTAAACAAACTCTGATTGGGTTTGTAAATAATCTTGATTTATCTCCTGAGAATATCGAGAGTGGGTTTAAATTTATTAGCCCTAGAAAAGATTGGGAATGGTTTTCTCCTTGGGAAATGTTTTTGGAAGATACTAACATACATTTAGGTAAACGAAGTAGTGGTTGGAAGTTTTGTTGGAATTTTCATAAAAACAAATACTATTCCAATAAAGAAGAATTACTCAATTTCATTCGTTCTGGTCGCGTAGTTGATGAATATGGTGAGGAACAGGATGTTAATGAATTTATTCTTATGGCTCTTAATTGGGGAGAACCTAATGGATTAGTTGTAAATGAAGAATATCGAAGAAGCCAAAGAGTTAAGGGTCATGGTTCTTTCTGGCTAGATAGTGAAAAATATGACGATTTAATAATAGATGGTCTTCGAGTAAGTTCGTCTACAGATTTTTGTTAATGATAAGGATTGATAACAATATTAAAGTTTGGATAACATCAGATACCCACTATTCACATAAAAACATATGTAGAGGTGTTACGAACTGGCGTTTACCTAATGGTGAGGTACCTGAAGCACAGACTAGACCATTCAGTACATTAGATAAAATGAATGCAGCTATTGTTAATAGTATAAATCAATGTGCTGGTCAGGATGATGTGTTGATCCACTTAGGTGATTGGTCTTTTGGTGGGTTTGAAAACATTGAAGAGTTTTATGATCGATTGATTTGTAAGAACATTCATTTAGTTCTTGGTAATCATGATCATCACATTGATAGAAATAGAAGTGGTGTAAGAAGTTTGTTTAAAAGTGTAAGTTGGTTTGAACAATTTGAATATATGGGTGAAACTATTGAATGTTGTCACTACCCAATATCAAGTTGGAATGGATTACGTAAGGGTAGAATTCATTTACACGGACATTGTCATTTACCACATAATCAAAAAATCAGTAATGGTAGAAGAATGGACATCGGCATGGATGGTAACCCAGATTTCGAACCATATGATTTACACGAGGTTATAAAAATGTTAAAGAAGCGAGAAATTGGAAGTGAGATGGGACCATTAGATCATCACACAGATGATTTACAAAATGTTGAGGGATAATTTTTTTATTCCAAAAAATAAGTTTATATTACAAATAGAAAAATAAAAAGTATATGAATATTAAACAAGCATTAAAGAAGAAAAACAAACTAGTCGGGATGATTAGTGAAGAGTTTCACAAAGCATCACAATATAATGTTGTTGATGAAGGAAATCCACGCCCATACTCTGCAATAGAAGCAATTGGTAAGTGGATGCAATTAACAAATGAGTTAATTGTATTAAAGACCGCGATTCATAAAGCTAACGCTCCGATTTATGATAAGATATTTGAATTATCGGAATTGAAAAACCAGGTAAAGCATTTAAAATCACTAAACTGTTCGTCAGGAAAAGTTGCCGGCGGTAGATGGGGCGAAGGTGAGCCGGTAGTTAAACACGCTGAAATCAATATCGTTGAAAGAGATGGTATGGTTAAAAGTTTGGAAACAAGAATTGAATCTTTACAAGATCAACTTGATCAGTGGAACCACACTACATTAATTGAATTCACATCTGGTGAATAAAATATTGGTTGGGGGATAGGTAGATATTAATTAAATCAAGACGAATGGCCACAAGTCATTTGACATATTCAACAAAGCCTGATGAATAGATATCGTTAATGAATTCAACAATTAACAATCAACGAATCAACATTTATTCCTCAAACTTTAAACTTCCATTAAGATTTTTTTAATTGAAACTTTGACCCCAACCATACATAATAAACAACTAAACCCAAAAAAATGAAAGAACTTTTTAAAAAGGTGTTCTCGAAGAAAACATCTACACCAATCTTTGTTGGCTTCGGAGCATTTGCTATTTTCACATTCATTGTGTTTCCAGGTTTAACTGCGGCTAACACAATGTTTAATATTTTATCAGGTATTCTCGGATTATTCACGCTGATCTTTGTTTACTATTATATAAACATGGATAAGTTTGTTGATCAATTTGTAAACATTGAACCAGGCGAGACTGAATTAGATTATGTTAATCCAGAAGAATTAAAAACAAAAAAGAAATCAACAAAAAAGAAAGCCACAAAATCAGAATTTCCGATCGAACCACATCACAAAACAATAAAAAAGAAATAAATGACCGGGACATTAATTTATACTGAAAAAGGGTGGTTTATATCTTACAAAGAAGATGGCGGGACATATATTATAGATGTTAAACCAAACAGAATTGAAGATTTAAATAAAGTTGGTACATACCTACAAGTCGATAAAGAAGTTGATTTCGTAATGGAAGAGGTGCCACATTTCCCATATAGATATGCTGTACCAATTATTAATGGCAATACTGTCACAACTGATGGGCAACAACCAGTAAGCACAATGTATGTACCACCAAAAAGAACAAAAAAACAATATAAAATAACTTTGTGGTTGGTGGGGTTCCCAAGTGATGAGGTTGAAGTAATTTGTGATAGTTGGGATTGTAGTTCAAGTGGTTATTTTTATTTTTATGATAATGATGAGCAAACAAGTAGAAGAAGAACACTTTGTTGTTATCCAATACAAAGAACCGCATTTCATGAAATAGAAGAAATTGAAACCCAGTATTAAAATTCAGTATAAATACTGAATAAAATCATAAATAATTTTTTTATATTTGCTTATTAAATCTTTAAAACATGAAAATATCCATTGACAAGGAGCTAGAAAAAGCCTCCCAGGAACACAAACAAAAATTTAACGTCGATCCAATTAATGAGGTTAAACTTTTGTTAGCAGGTGAATCATCTGAAGATGCACGCATTCTTCGTGGTTTATCTAATAATTCACAATTCAATCGAATCGAAAAGGTTCGTGGCGAACAAATTGAATTAGAAAACTTAGAAAATGAGTACGAAGGTAAAGTCTACAAAATTGAACAGATTGAAAAACTTTGTGTTGATTATCGTTTAAGATTTTTACAAAGCAAATACTATACAGGTTCATATGATGTGGAAGTCGCGGCTAAAATTAAAGAATTTGCGAAGGCCACCCAATCACCAATTGATGAATACACATTAGGAAGAAGGTTCTTCATGATGGCGCCTCAAGAAATGTTTGAGCTAAGAGATGAGAAGTACATTTCAAAAGCCGAATTAAGAAGACAAGCGGATCCCGCAATCTTCTACCAAATTGATGAGAAACATTTTCGTTTAATCCACAAGTGGGGTGCGGACTTTACTATCTTCCGTTTAATTGAAGGGTTCCGTTGGAAATCTTTTTGGTCACATCAATGGTTCAATACCATTATGGTCTCACCAATCGTTGCAGCACTTTGGTTTTTATGTTATGCAGCACCTGCTGCACAGTTTGAGAACCACCCAATTTTTAATACATTAACAATCGGAGCAATTAGTTTCCTTGTTGCTTATTTAACTTTCGGTGTTTGGAAACAAGATGAGGGTACAGCAATCGAAGGATTTTTTACTAAAACAAATTGGAACTCAGACAAAAAAATTAGAAGATAATGAAAAAGATATTAATTGCAAGTTATTTTGTTGGTATGTCTTTGTTAACATACTTAACAGCCAAAGCCGTGAGTACATACAAATCGGATAGTGTTGAAGTAAAGTTTCGTAAACATGAGCGCGAGCTTTCAGATACCGAAATTTCACAAGCATATATTAAACCGGTAAGTGGTAAAAACGTTGTTGAAAAATGGGAAACCAAAGAAACAAGAACTAAAACTTTACTTGGTTGGGAAACTAAAATTGATACAATAAATGGACCACAAACATTCTATGTTGATTGTGGTTGTGGAAACTAAATAAAAAAAACAAATGGCAAGATTTGACAGATATGACCATCGCTACGATGCTAGAGGTAATCGTAGAAGCGAGGAGGAACTCGATAAGATGGAGGAAGAATTTAATGAACAAGAACAATTAAAAATCAAAAGAAAAATGAAAACAATTATTACAGGAGTGGTAGGCTTCTTCCTACTAGTTACGTTATTCTTCTCATGTGAGAGAATTGATGCAGGACACGTTGGTGTTAAAGTAAATCAGTATGGTGACAATAAAGGCGTAGATGATGTTGTAGCAGTTACTGGTATGGTATTTTATAATCCATTCACAACTCGTGTTTATGAGTTCCCAACATTCATTCAACACAAAGAATATAAAAACGAAAATTCATTTGTGGTAAACAGTAAAGATGGATCAGAATTCTCTGTTTCACCTATTATGAACTATTCAGTTCAAAGGGAAAAAGTTCCCGCAATCTTTAGTAAGTATCGTAGACCATTAGAAGATATTGAAGAAGGTTTCTTAAAGACTGCAGTATATGATGCGTTTCGTTTAGCAACAAACAAATACACAGCCGATGAATTGATTAGTAATCGTGCTGTATTTGAAGTTGAGGTTCGTAGATTGTTAGATGGACAATTATTAAAAGAAGGATTCGTGATCAATCAGTTCACATCTAACTTGGTTTATCCAGAAACATTTAAGAAATCAATTGAAGCTAAGAATAACGCAGTTCAAGCTGCTTTAAGAGCCGAAAATGAAGTTAAGACAGCCGAAGCTCAAGCTAAGATTAAAGTGGCTACGGCAGAGGGTAATGCTCAAGCAATGTTAACACAAGCAAGAGCAGAAGCTGAAGCGAACAAGTTAAAACAATCGACATTGACTAATCTATTGTTACAACAACAATGGATCGAGAAATGGGATGGAAAGCTTCCTGTATACGGACAAGCACCTATGCTATATAAGCCAGTAAACTAATATTGACATATATTTAATTGATATAAAATCAATTAAAATGTTAACAAAAAGAGAAAAAAAACAGAAAAACAGAACTAAAATGGCGAAGAAATCCAGAAAGCTTAATCAGCAGAAGGGTCTTCACAGAAAAAAATCATAATGGCAAAAATTAGCATTTACTTAGATGATGTTAGAACCCCAAGTGTTGAGGGTTGGACAGTAGTAAGAAATTATGAAGAATTTGTAAGTACAGTCATGTATCATGGTCTAGAGAATATTGAAACAATATCTTTAGATCATGATTTAGGTGACAGTGCAATGACTGAATATTATACCAACGTCAGAAATAACTACGAATTAAACTACAACAACATCCTAGAAAAAACTGGATATGATTGTTGCAAATACTTGGTAAACAAAAGTATTGAAACAGGTATACCACTTCCACAAGTTTATGTTCATTCAGCGAACCCGATCGGTAGCGCTAATATGATGGGGTATATTAATAACTATTTAATGAACTGCCGTTTACAACAGACTTGTGTTAGAGTAAACATACCACATACAATAGAGGAACATGTTCAATTATCTCCAGAAGCTAGAAAAGCAAAATGGGATAAATCAAAAGAAAATTAAACCAAATTTTCTTTTTTTAAACAAAATCCACTATATTAGTTTCAATGGCAGGCCAATCAACAAAAAATCGAGATTTATTTACAAAATATAACATACCCTTTAGAGAATACTCTAAAGATCAGATCGCTGTTGATACTGCTAAGGTAACGTACATTGTAGATCTTTTACCATTTAAGAACAATCCTTTCGTGTTTAAAGTTCTGAATACAAATACCAACAAAACAACCGTAGAGTCGAAAGATACGCTTCTAAGAAGGTTTTGTAAGCATTTTAAATTAGATTTTGTTCATTGGGATATGAAAAGACAAAATTCTGAAACACAATGGACAAAAAAGATACCTGAAAAGATTGAGATCGGTGGCGAATACACCACATCCTGGGCCAATCCTATGGCTAAATGGATCTTAACAGAAATTACCGATGACGATCTTGCGATCTTATCATCACCCAAAAATAAAAGAAAAACATTATCTAAACTTTCAGACCTAAGAATTTGGGTCATCAACCATTAACATAAATTATCATGATCAAAAAACTTTTCTTTGACCTGGAGACAACTGGGTTAGACTATCGCTCAAATGCTATCCACCAATTTTCAGGTTGTATTGAAATAGATGGAACCGTTGTAGAAGAATTTAACTTTAAGATGCAACCATATGAGGGCGCGGTTATCGAACCAAAAGCATTGGAAGTATCGAATGTGACGATGGATATGTTAGCAACATACGAGCCATCAGAAGCAATGTTTGCTAAGTTTATGGCGATGGTTAATAGATACATTAATAGGTATAAGAAAACGGATAAGATGTTTTTGGTTGGTTATAATAATGCATCTTTTGATAATCCGTTCCTAAGAAGATGGTATGAGATTCATCAGAAAGACGATTTCTTTAATTCATATTTCTGGGGAAACACATTGGATGTTATGGTGTTAGCGACTGAGTATCTTTTAGAAAAAAGAGTTGCAATGCCAAACTTCAAATTGATGAGTGTAGCAACAGCTGTTGGTATTGAAATTGATGAATCTAAACTTCACGATGCTCAATATGATATTGAATTAACCCGTACCATTTATAAGATCGTGACTAATAGATTTGGTAGTAAGCCAGAAATCTATGGGGTTTTAGATGAAATGCCATTCTAAAAATATATTTTGGTGGATTAACAAATGTGGATATATTTGTGAAAACATTAGAATATGGAAATGATTAACCCTTATAGTTTCCCGGGATTAAAACTGGCTGGACTATCTAAAGAAAAGTACCCTTATCTTAATTACGAAAAAAGACTCATGACAAAAGAAGAAATCATCGAGGTTGTTTGTAAAGAAGGTAATGTAACTCTAGAAGAGCTATTATCTGGATCTAGAAAATCAGAAATTGTTAATAGTAGAAAACTTTTATCGGGTGCTTTAAAGATTAAACTAAACATGACCCTTGTTTCAATTGGTCAGATTCTGGGTGGTAGAGATCACACAACGATAAGACACCAGTTACTTAAGTTTAAGGATCATTGTCAATATGATGATGTGTTTAGATTAAGAGCTAGGCTCATTCTTAATAAGTTGGGAACTGATTTCCATGATAACTATATCGATATCAAGGATAATAGATAACATAAGACCCGGATTATTCCGGGTTTTTTAATATTTATATATTATGAAAAAGATTAGAATTAAAGAATCCGAGTGGCCAACGCTACAAGCTGATTTAAAGGAAGATATATTCCTTAAAAAAGACGACACTAATAAGAAAATTGTAATATTTTCAGATAAAGAAGATAAAAGAGATAGAGTTAAAGAGACTATTGGTTTATCTAAAGAGTTTAGAAAGTTAGGTTTTGATTGGAAACCAGATCTGGGACACTGGGTTGGTGACTATGATAAGCTCGAAACAGTTAATACACTAATAAAGGGGCATAACAAAATAAGAAAGATCATTGACGATCTTGAAATGCTTGAGAATTTCGTTGAAGAGACTGATGTTGAACAATCGAAGAAGAACTTAATCATGGATAAGCTGGATATGTACATTAACGATCTAGCAAACGCAACTGATCAAGCAGCTATGGATGCAGCTATCAGAAACTATCTAACCTTCTATAGTAGATTCCACAACTACAGTTTAACTAATTCATTCTTAATCTATCTGCAAAAGAAAGACGCTAAGAAGGTTGCTGGTTATAACACCTGGAAGAAAAATAATCGTGGGGTTAAAAAGGGTGCAACTGCTATTTGGATTTGGTTTCCAATGCAAGTTAAAGCAGACGCTGAAGTAGATACAACAGGTGTTGATTTTAGTCAAGTTGATGATGCAGTAAAAAAAGGTCAAACTGTTACCAGATTCTCTATGGGTAAGGTATATGATATATCAGACACTTATCCATTGAATGAAAAGGGTGAAGTACCAGAAACCCCGAAATGGTATGCTGACAATGATAAAAATGAAGTTGCTGATGAATTGGTAATCAAATTAAAACAATTTGCAGAATCATTGAATATTAAAGTAACCAAAGATACAGCTAAAGGTGGCGAAAAGGGTTTCAGTGCGGGCGAACACATTAACCTATCTTCAGATATTGAAGGTGTTGCTGTTGCGAGTGTATTAGTACACGAATTAGCTCACGAACTATTACACTGGAAAACTAAATCACCATTCTATATTGACGATCCAGCAGCGCAAACTGCAGAGATGAGAGAGTTACAAGCTGAGTCTGTTTCATATGCTGTAATGAAGTATTTTGAGTTACCTGTAACTCAACATCCAACATACCTAGCATTGTGGAAAGCTAATAAAGAAAAGATTATGGTAAACTTAAATGTAATTGTCAAGTGTTCTAAATTTATCATTGATGGTGTTGAATCAATGTCTGATGATAATGTAGAAAAAGAAGCTGAATAATTTTTTATTTAAGATTATTTTGTTTATATTAGAAAATACTAATGTTTAAGTATATGAAAAAATTTAATTGGGAAAAGATAGTTGATAACGCTATTTTCATTATTGGCGCCGCTGTAGGTGTAATGTTATTTACATTTGCATTTATATTTGGTAAAGCGATAATTGAAGCGATTTTCTAATCCCCACTACAAGTAGCAATATTAATCCTCGTAATTTCTTACGGGGATTTTTTTTTATCGATTTTTTTTCTTATATTTTTTCTTAGCAATAAACTATGTTAAACATTAATTTTTAATGAAGTTAATTTATCTAACCGATGCTGATGTACAATTCATATATGCAGATCTAAAAGCACAAGGACATTTCGAATGGTATTTCACATTAAAATGTGTTGAAGAGATTCAATGCGATTACACATTTCTTTCCAAGATTAGCTGGAAGGAACTATTAAATAATGAAACTATTGTTGACGCTAGTGGTATCAAACCAAAGGTATATGATATTCCAGAATCAATACAATCGCTTGCTGTTGATATTATGGATGTTCTTGATATTGAGAATGTCAACGAAAAAATTATCGCCACATCAGCAAAAGAATTGGCTAGGCATTTAAAAACATATGATTCAATTAGATCATATAGTCAGTATACAAAATTCAGAATAGATTTCTTTAGAGATTACAGTATTGATGTTAATGGTGTTAAAACCTTTGCAATGAAGTCTGTAGAAGATGAAGAAGAAAAAAGTGAATTGGATAATGTTAGCAAATATTTTTTATATATTGCAGAGTTTGCTGATAAGAAAGAAGACGAAAGACCAGAGCAATTTAAATACCAAAGTTTCGATAAGAAAATTGGTATCGCAAAAGTAGTTGGTAAAAGAATGGGGGATTTATCAAAAGATAAAAGACATGGTGGCACTCTCTCACCTTTATATGTTAAAGCATTGAAGGCGTGGTATATGCCAACCAAATTGTGTAGGAATCTTGAAACTGAACTTCATAATTATTATGAGGATAGAAATACTGGTGGTGAATGGTTTACCGACTATTATAATGATATTATTCCTTACGTTGAGAAAAGAATTAAGAAACTAATCAAAGAAGGAAACCCTATATTAAAAATTAACATCACCAAAGAAAATGAGGATGTTACTTTTATAGAAAAGGTTGGTAAGGATTTCTGGGATCAAGTGCCAGATGATTTTGAACCAGTAGTTAAATTTGAATTATAATGAGCAAAAAACACAATCCATATATTAAACAAGGCATTGAATTAGCTGAAGAATCTAAGAAAAATGTCACTATTCCAAGAGAATTGATAGAGTCAACTACCGATGATAGATTACTTGGAATGTATGTTAGAGGTATGCTTATCACTAAATTAAAACAGTGTGATGAGTACATTAATCATATGAAAAATCTTGATCAATAATCACGTTAAAGCTTCAAAATTTTCTCCATTTTCATTATATTTATATATAAAACATAACATTTATGCTTATTACAGTTTTAATTATTCTTGCAGTTGTTGTAGCCGGAGTGCTTGTAGCAACAAAATTTGGATTCGTAAAAGACGAAGATAAGAACGGTATTCCTGACGCTGTTGAAGAGAAAGTAGCCGAAGTAAAAGAGAAGGTAGAAGAGGTGAAGGTTGAGGTGGCTAAAAGAGCTAAAAGAGTTAAGGAAGAGGCTAAAGATGTTGTTAAAGCAGCAAAAAAAGTAACCGAACAGGCTAAACAAGTAGCTAAAGCGGCAAATGGTGCCCCAAGAAAAGGTAGAAAACCAAACAAATAATAAAATAATACCTCATAACTTATTGAAAACCTTAGAATTATCTAAGGTTTTTTTTATTTTATGCACTCCAGATTTTGTTTTTTGATTTTTTTTATCTATATTATATTAAAATGATAAAAAAATGAAAAATCCAAACAAAAACAAAAAAGTAGCTAAAAAGCCTGTAGGTTATTACCACGGTGAGAATAGCGTAAAGAAATTAGGGGATGTAAACAAAAGAACCCCAGAGTACAACGCATGGAGAAACATGTATAAAAGATGTAACTATCAAAGGTTTGACATCTTCCATAACGAAACATACATCAACAGAAACATTACAATCTGTGCTCGTTGGAGAAAACCAAAGGGTGTTGGTTTCGCAAACTTCTTAAGTGATTTAGGTAGAAAACCAGGTCCAGGTTACAGCTTAGAACGATACAACAATAACAAAGGATATTCACCAGCTAATTGCGGTTGGGCCACACCAAAAGAACAAGCAAGAAACACTAGTAGAACTGTTAAGTTTGTTAAAGGTGGTAGATATGGAAAGCTTAAATTGGTTAGAGAATTAGATCTAGACAAACCAGGAAGATGGGTTGAAGCAACTTGTAAGTGTGGAACCATCAAAGCATATCTTTACAGAAATTTATACAACGGCTTGAAAATATCTTGTGGTTGTGATAAAAAAACAAAGAGCAAGAAATAATATGTTAGAATATTCTATGGATAACCCACCAATTGTCACCTGGCCTTATTTACGGCCGGGTGATAATTTCATATTCAAGGGGGATTATTGTATTGTTAAAAGATTACACAATAATTCTTTTGAGTATAGAGTTCAAGGTAGGGAACATATAAAATATTTTATGTCATATAAGTTTTATATGACAACCCCATCTTATTTTGGTAGGTTTCACAAAAAATGAAAAAGCGATTATTTTTTGTAATGTTAATGGGAGTGTTCACATTACAGTCGTGCATAAAGTATCGGATCAAAGAAATTGAACATGGTTCAATGAAATATTATGAACCAGAAAAAAGAACATTTTTTTCTTGGGAACAGATGCAGCCACATGTTATTTACGATTTAACAACGGCAAAAGAAAGAATTGATTCTGATAGAAATCGTAGAAATAAAAAGTATTTGTATATAAAATATTGATTATGATTAATAGATTGTTTTCGACTTTTGTTGAATACCGTTTTACTGATATGGTGAATGGTAGAGATGTCAATCTATATCGAAGAAAAGACGGTACATACTTTCTTGCACATTCAAGATTCGATGCAATATTTTTTTACGTAGATTTAAGTTAAAAATAAAATATAATGTTAAAAGTAATATTATCCGCTCTTACCGCTATTCTTTTTGGTTTTGGGTTTTGGTATCTAATATTTTGGTTTGTAACAACCGAACCTAATCTGTTTCTATGGCATTGGGGGACTAAAACCGTGTACTTGCTTTTTGCATTTGCATCGGCTTCAGGTATAATTGAAGAATTTATAAAAGAATAAAAATGGTACTAATAGCAACAATACCATATGATGAAGTAAATTTTGTTTGGATATCAGGACATTATGATATCCACAGATTTGGTTTGTGTAAAATTGGTAACACTCTTTTTTATTTTAAAACAATTAATGTTGACCAATACTATGATGACGAGACTGAGTTAAAGTGTGAGATTTATATGTTATCATTTTTAGAAGAAATAAGATGGAGATTAAAGAAATTTTTCTTCGAACAAATGATAGGGTATCATTGGACATATCCATTTAGAAAAGAAGCGGCTGGTTTTTATTATAGAAACCCGAAATGGTTATATAAGTTTTTATTCTGGTTATATTTTAAATTAAAAAAATTATGATAGATAATATCAATCTTATTAAACCGCTTCTGAACTTCTCTGATGAAGGTGACTTCTATATGTTATATGTGTTAAAACGTAAAAAGGATCAGCCGGAAGGTGAAAGGGATAATCATCAGTCGGTGAGAACTATTAAAACATATTGTATTAACTCTATTGCATATCTCGATATGCGATATGATGAAATAAAACAATTATGTGAGTTATTCAAAGCAAGAGCTTATATCCATGTGGCTAAACAAAATCATAAGGATGTTGCAATGAATATGATTACAGAGATTGTAACCAGAATTCAATCCGGGCAGATCAATCAGCAACATGTATTTGATTCTGTTGTTGGTCAGATTAAGACTATAGAGAAGAGGTGGATTGTTGATGTTGATGATGTTGATCTTTATGAAATGAAATCTATCATGGATTTCATCGACACTCTTAGACCAGAAGGCCCTAAGATCGAAGCATTGCTCAGTACCAGAAACGGATATCATCTTATAACAAAACGATTTGATATTCAAGAGTTTAAGAAACATTATCCCAATATTGATATTCAAAAGAAAAACCCAACCCTATTATATTATCCAAATTCTCTTTAAATTCAGTATAAATACTGAATAAAATTCAAAAAAAGAATCTTATATTTGTAGTATCAAAACATTTTTTATGAACCCACTACTATTAACAGACGGTTATAAAACCGGACACCATCAACAATATCCAAAGGGGACTACTTTGGTATATTCAAACTTCACACCTCGTAGTAACAAATATGCTCCAAAAGGTTGTGACCAAGTTGTATCATTTGGACAACAAATGGTCATGAAACAAATCAACGATATGTTTCAAACATACTTCTTTAATAAACCTAAAGATGAAGTAATTTCAGAAATCAAACAAGAGATGTCTTGGTACTTGAATACAGATTATGATGTTACTCACTTTGAAAAACTACATGATCTTGGTTACTTACCAATTCATGTTAAAGCAATTGAAGAAGGAACATTGGTACCAATTAAAGTTCCTGTATTAACAATCTATAATACACATCCGGATTTCTATTGGGTAACAAATTATTTGGAAACAATCATTTCAAATTTGTTATGGAAACCAATGACATCAGCAACGATTGCATATGCATACCGTAACTTGTTAACTAAGTGGATGGAGAAGACTGACCCCGAAAGAGCTTGGTTCATAGATTGGCAAGGGCATGACTTTAGTATGAGAGGTATGGATTCAATTGCTGCAACAATTAGCTCTGGTTTAGGACATGCGACATCATTCATGGGTTCAGATTCATTACCTGTTATTCACGGAGCTCGTAAATTCTATGGTGAAGAAGGTCCTGTTGTTGGTAGTGTTAATGCAACAGAACATTCAGTAATGTGTGCAGGTTCAAAAGAAGATGAAGTAGGAACATTCCGTAGATTATTAGAGACATATCCAACTGGTATATTATCAGTAGTATCTGATACTTGGGACTTATGGAAGGTATGTACAGAACACATTGTTACATTGAAAGAAGAGATTCTTGCTCGTGACGGTAAGTTGGTTATCCGTCCTGATAGTGGTGATCCAGTTGATATTGTTTGTGGAATGAATTCAAATCCGTTTTGGGTAGATGATCCAAAGTTAAATAATTTACCTGAATCAAAAGGTGTTATTGAATTACTTTGGGATGTGTTTGGTGGAACAGTTAATGAACAAGGTTATAAAGTATTAGATTCACACATCGGAGCAATCTATGGTGATTCAATTACAATTGATAGAGCTGAAGAAATCTGTAAGAGATTGGAAGCTAAAGGATTTGCATCTACCAATATTGTATTAGGTGTTGGGTCATTCACATATCAATTTAATACAAGAGATACATTTGGTTTCGCAATGAAAGCAACTTATGTTGAGGTAAATAAACCTAAATTTAATGGCGATTTTAATCCCGAGGGTAGAGAAATCTTCAAAGACCCAATCACAGATGATGGTACAAAGAAATCTGCAACAGGTTTATTAGCGGTGTATGAAAACTCAATCGGATCTTTATCATTACGAGATCAAGTTGATTGGGCAACTGAAAACAAAAGCTTATTACAAACCATTTACAAAGATGGTAAGTTTCATAATCAAACAACATTAACTGAAATTAGACAACGACTTAAATAAAATATATGATAGCAGTATTCACTTTTGTATTTGTAATGTCTCTAATCTCTGAGTTAGGTTCATATTCTGTTTATGGTAAACTATTGACGGATGAACAAGTCTTTGATTACTTGATGAAGTTTGAACCGTTCGAGTTGAATCCTTTCAATGAAAGTATCATATCACCTAAACTTAACTTTGATGGTGATGATGATAAGTTTGAATCGGTTTTAGAAAGACTTAGAGATGGTAAATTTATTTCAACAGTATCTCTTACACTATCATCAAGATATTACATCAGCGGTTTAGGTAGAGTTCAGCGTTGGTCTAGAGGCCATTACATGATAAAAGAATTATATAAAAAATTAAATCAGTAAAAATGATATTAGATTTAAAAAATAAAGAGAAATCGTTCATTAATTATGAAATCTCTAGATTTCCTGATGGACAACAATCAATTCATCTGGTTAATGTCAGAACGGCATTATTCGTTGATAAGACAGTTCAAATCACTTCTCGATTAAATGATTTTAAAGATCTTGAACTTATTATTTGTGCGAATCAAGCATTAAGGAACTTAGGTGTTGGTCATGTTAATTTATATGTTCCATATTTTATGGGTGCTAGAAGTGATAGACAATTTATTAATACAGGTGTTAACTATTTGAAACAAGTTATCTGCCCTATTATTAATAGTCAGAACTTCTCAAGAGTGAGTGTGATAGATCCCCACAGTGATGTGTTAGAAGCTTGTCTAAATAAGTTTGACAAGATAAATAATTTTAGATTGGTAAACTTTGCTTTGGAAAGTTTGAATGGTCGTTCAGCACAAACAGCGATTGTTTCACCAGATGCTGGTGCGTTGAAAAAGATATATGATATAGCTAAAGAATTCAATATCACAAATGTTACTACAGCGTCAAAGGTTAGAGATATTTCTACCGGAGATGTGCTTAGAACAGAACTACCAACAATGGACTTAACTGATATTGAACATATCCTTATCATAGATGATATTTGTGATGGTGGGAGAACATTCATTGAACTAGCTAAAGAGATTAAAAAACAAACAGATAAGCCAATCTATTTGATCGTTACGCATGGAATCTTTAGCGGTGGTTATGAAAAATTAAGTGATGTACTTGATGGTATATTTTGTACTAATAGTTTTAAAGATGTTAATTTCCCAACTGTTAGAGTACAATCAAGACAGCAGAGTGAAGATTTTGTTAAACAATTAAATGTGTTTTAATAATGACAGTGCAATTATTTCAACGTTATGTTGATCGTCATTTACATATTAAAGAATGTGTAATAGAAGGTACATTCAAAAGATATGGTAAAGTAAAACAAACCAAAGATTGGTGGAGAGCTGGTGAATTAGAAATCAATGAAGAATTATTGTTAGCCTCATTACCAAAAGGATTTTTACCAGTTGATGCCAGTGATGTGTTGGTTACAGTATCAGAAGGAAATAGTGGCACAGCTCTTAACGATTTAAAAATATTTCGTTCGTGGGTTAAAGCATTGGGTGGTTATCAAATTAACTTAGTAAAAAGAAAATAGTTTATGAATAATAAAAGATATAAAGATTTTTTAGCAACGGCTATTTTATTAGGTGTAATTTCAATTCCAACAATTATTTGGTTATTTGGTCGGTATGCCTCAGAACAAGCCAAGGAATATTTTCTTATAGGAATTCTTTGTGCATGTTTTTTAGCGTTTTTATGGGCCATTTGGAAATTAATAAGAACAATAATCGATTAACATATGAGATTAAATGTAGAATTACTTTCAATTGATATTCACAGAGTGGGTAGAAGTTGGATTTCTTTTTTAGAAATTAACTATGGTAATCCATTGTTTTATATAGAATGGGGTCAAAAAGGATTTATACAAATTAGTTTTTTATTTGGACTAATTAAAAATTATTAATATGAAGAAATTAATTTGTAGAATATTCGGTCACAAATATGTTTACAACTTTGGGTGGGCACCTAACAGATGTAAATGTGATAGATGCGGTATGAGCTGGAAGACAATAAAAAACCCAAACTACATTCCAAATAAAACATCACCATTTGATGAACCCATTGAAATTTGGGTTGAAGATAAAAATTAAAAAAAATAACAATGATTAAATTGACTAACTTAATTAAGGAGGAAAAGCAATATGACTATGGTTGCGTTATGCTCTACACTGATTTCCCTGGGGAAATTATTAAACTACAAGACACTATTAATCCTAGCGATCTTCAAGATCCTGGTATTGAGTATGAGCCACATTGTACATTATTATATGGTTTACATGCTGGGGTCACTCTTGATCAAATTACATCTATTGTTAATCAATTTAAGTTTGATAATTTAAAAGCATATAACCCATCGTTATTTGAAAACCCAGAGTTTGATGTATTCAAGTATGATGTTGGTTATCCAACTAGAGGTGGTTCTTTCTTACACCAATGTAATCAAATATTAGCAAAGTTACCTTGCACACAAACATATCCTGATTATCATCCACATACAACCATTGCTTACTTAAAACCAGGTAAAGGTAAAGAATATGTTGAAAGGTTTAAGAAGCATGGGGTAGAGGAATTTATCACTAGTCCACAATACATTGTATACTCAGAACCAAACGGTAAAAAAACAAGAATAAATTTTTAAAATTCAGTATAAATACTGAATTTTTTATGATTTTTTAGTGTTATCTTTGTTCCATAATAAGAAACAACATGAGCAATAATCAAGTAGAAATAATAAAATGTTTATGCGGTTCAACCATGGCAGCATGTGTTGTTGAACACATTGATGGTGAATGGATTACAAATAAAAAGAACTATCTTAAAAAAGGTTATAAGGTTTTTATTGTTGATGCTGGTAATTTTCAATTTGCAAAATGCAAATGTGGCGATGCTCCGTTGGTGTCAAAGTATAAACAATTAGATTTATTTAGTTTTAATTAAAAATAACATGGAAACAAGATTGGTAGAACAAGTAAAGGTTTATTATTTGATAATGAATCCTGTAACAGATCGAGCAGAATCTGGTAGGATTGCTATGATGTCAACTAGTAGACAAAGTTTAATCTCAGCCTATGAGAATGAACAGGTCGCTATCTATGATGATAGTAATTTCAGAAAGGTATTTAAACAAGGTGGTCCACTAGAATGGTATAATCCAGTGTGGACATTTGAAGGTGTTGATCCGTTTGGTCATGGTCTTTCTGAAGACTGGGTAGATATGGAAAACTTACCAATGTTACAATCAAAATATTATTTTATATAACTTATGAAAATTAAAATCAAAATAGAAAAAGAAGTTGAAATAAAATATTGTCAACTTAGAGCTGGTGTTCGCTATTGGGAAGATAGTGAAGTGAATGGTGTAGAAGACACAGATGGTACTCTTATTCCTTGTAGAGTTGGTGAATTATGGTGTCCGCAAATTAATGTTGAAACTGGTGTGATTGTAAACTGGGAACAAGGTAAAACCGCTAAAGTGCATTATAAAGTTTGTGATGCCGGTTCTTATTACCTTCAAGATGAATATGGTGAAGATGTTTTATCTATCGAAGAAGATTATGTTCCCAATAAATTAATTCCTGGTGAGTATGGTGATTATATTATCATGAGTATTGATGAGAATGGGAAGATCGCTGAATGGGAAACACCAGCAGATTTCTCTGATTTTATTAAAGACGAAGATTAACATATGAAAACTTACATTAAAAGATTAAATTGGTACGGTGCGTTATTGGTGTTTGTAATGTCAGGTGGCGCAGCGTTCTCCAGAGATCAGGACCCATCGTTATTGGTTAGTTTTTATGTGTGGTTGATTTTGGGGGTACCATTTGGAATATTATTCTTATTTGTAGGAATGAAACCAAAAATAAAATAACTTATGAAAATCAAAAAACGTGATTTCTCAGATCCTTGGACAACAATGACTATTTGGTATGTACCAACGTGTGCATATATTCTACTAAAGTTAATGGGGACAATTGTACCTGATAAAGAATGGTATTGGTGGTTTTGTATTTCCTTAGCACTATTAGGATGGTTAACACTCAACTTTAAAATTGTTAAAAATGATGATTGGGGTGGATTAAGTAATGAAGAGTTGATTGGTGATGATGAAATTCCTGGCTCACATAAAAAGAAATGTGAACATCCTATAAGAAGAAGAGAAGGTTACCGCGAGGGTGTTTATAAATGTTGGGAATGTGGTAAAATAATATTTGAAGATTAAAACCAAATAATATGGAAGAACAATTTTATCCTCAAGCAGATGTCACATATGGTAAGGGTGGTATTGTTGTTAATGCAACAGAAATATCAATGTATAGTAAACATTATAATGTTAAAATCACTAAGGTTGATGATATGTACTATGTCTCAGCTGAACGTCCTGGTTATGATTGTTTTTTAGACAATGAGTTTGATCCAGAAATAGTTAACACAGTGATTGATAGTCACGTTGAAACAACATCGGGATTTCTTGGATTGGGTGGTACTAGAAGATATGTTCACGGTTGGTGTGAACTAAAACGTAGGGAACATCTTAACATATCAAGTAATAACATCACAATAGTAACCAAATAAACTATGTCACAAAATACATTTAGAAAAACAATTATTGATAAACGTCTTGAGGACTTATCTGATAAGGTAAGAAGAGGCGAACCAATAAAAATGAGTGAAGCTTTTGAAGTTATTGATTACCAAGAAGCATTAAAAGCACACAAGAAAACCACATTAAAAGATAAGTTTATTAATTTTTTTAAAATTAAATAACATGACACAGATTTGGAAATATAGAGTTGATGTAGGTACTATAATGATGCCGAAAGGTGCTAAGATATTAACTATTCAAATGCAGAATGATACCCCTCATATGTGGGTGATTGTTAATGTTGATGCCGAGTTAGAAGAGAGAGTATTTGAAATTCATGGTACAGGTCATAACATTAGAAATATTGATGAATATGAGTACATTGGTACGTATATCGATAATCCTTTTGTTTGGCATCTATTTGAATTAATTAAAAACAAATAATATGAAATTAGGAGAATTTATTAAGAACTTCAGTCATAACAACATTGTTAGATTGGTTTACAAAAATAAAGGTGGACATATACTTGTGTTAGAAGGTTGGAACGATGTTTCAATGGATCACGAGATATTAAATGGTAAAGGTAAAAACCGACACTATATCAACAATGAGGTATTGGGGTTAGCTTCCATAATGTTTCCATCGGGATCAGGATGTCATTATCCTGAAGCATTAAACATTGTCATTGAGGAATTGGAAAACCAACCAATTATTGAAGAAGCGAAAGATAAAGTTGAATCTTATTACGAAGCTGTTGATGATTACGATTCAGCACAATATCCACCAACAAATTAAATAATATGGAAAAGAAATTAGGGAAAATTGAATCGGTAAGATTTGGTCTTGGTGGTTATCAAGAAGCACAACTTGGACTATCTGTTACTCTTGGTAATGGTAGTTGGGGTGTTGGAGATTTCAAAGGTGGGTGGGACGCTGAATCAATTAAGTGGACAGAAAACTGTAAATGGACAGAAGAAGACAGAGATAAGGGGTATTCAGAAACCATGAGATATCTATCAAAACTTCTTAAAGATGCAAAAGTATCCAGTGTCGATAAATTAAAAGGTATTCCTGTTGAAGTAACTTTCGAAGGTAACATGTTGAAGGAATGGAGAATATTAACTGAAGTAATTTAATCACAATAAAAATAATAAACATTATGGAAGACAACAGATTTGAATTTGTTATGAAACTAGACGGTAATATTATTTGCCAAAGATACTTCAGAGTCATGGATTATGATGGTCAAATTGACCATTCTAATTTAAATGGATGTTTAAAAAATATCGCTAATGAAATCATTGACGATTTAACACTTAAGAATTTAGATTATCCTAACGATCCAAGAATTCAGGATAGTAATGAAACATATTCTTTGGAAGTCTTAAAAGATGGGGAAGTTTATGCTCAAGAATATTTTTCAGCCGGGCATTATCACAAAAAGGTTAGATATTATGTAAACATCAAACCAAAAGTAAGAGAGTTTCTTAAATGTTTAACAGATGCAATTTAGGAATTTTGTGATATCAAAATAAAATTTTATATTTGTATTTTAAAAACCAAAATAAACACATATGTACGAAGAATTTTTTAAGATAATGGAACATCCCATCTTTAAGATGGTAACCAAAAAAGAATTGGAGATCGCAAAAAATGTTATGCAAAGAATGTTTGATAGCGATGAACAACTAAACTTAACTAAAGATGAAAACGAAGCCTTCGGTAAAGTGATGTCTTTAATTGAGATGTTAAATAAGTCTAAAGGTCATGATCCGGATAAAGTGTTAGATGATGATTCAACAGACAAATTGTATAATGATCTAATGAATGGGGATTTTGATCACAATAAATCATTATATCAGTTTTCTAAAGATAAAGCAATTGAAAACCTGTTGGTCAGGGAAGAATACGAGAAGATCGACCGGTTGGTTAAAAGATAGTGTTTTTTGTTTTGTGAATGATTATTGAAATAAAACCTTGTCCATATTGGATGGGGTTTTATATTTATATTTACGAATCTAAACAGGGAAATAATGGAACAAAGTGCGCAAGAGTTTATGGAGAGGATGATGGAGAAGAATGAGAACATCACAATAAGTAAGATAATGATAGAATTCGCCAAGTGTCATGTGAGATCGGCGCTGGCTTCGGCGCACAACGCTGCGGTATATGAAATGATGGGAAATTGTTGGTCAAATATATATAACAGAAAATTTATATTGACCTCCTACCCTGAAGATAGAATTAAATGATATCAATTGTTAACCCAATGTTAACACCTTAGTAAAATCATTTTGATATTTATATACAATGAAAGTAGAAGCATTGTTTATCTCGGATGTCCATCTGGGCTCGAAAGGATCTAACGCAGATGAAGTCCTTGAAATTCTTAAAACCTATCAGCCTAAACATTTATTTCTTGTGGGGGATATTATCGATGGATGGTTATTGAAACGAAAGTTTCGTTGGCCGCAATCGCATACCAATGTACTAAGAAAGATCTTATCTCATTCAAAGAACGGATGTAAAGTGATTTATATTCCAGGTAACCATGATCAGTTTCTAAGAGAGTACGGGGAATTCTCTTTTGGAAACGTGGAGATTCATAATGAGTATGTATGGAAGAATACCTTTATTACTCATGGTGATTTATATGATGGTGTGGTTAAATTGAAATGGTTGGGTGTTCTTGGATCGGTTGGATATGATGCTGCAATATCGATTGATAGATTCCTAAAGAAGTTGGGGATGAAAAGATCTTTATCTAAATTCCTAAAGAGTAAAGTAAAAGAAGCAGTTAAGTTTATTACACAATATGAGACGGAATTAGTTAGGCAGGCAAAGAAACATCATTGCGTTAATGTTATTTCTGGGCACATTCATCATCCTGAAGATAGAATGATTGATGGTATTAGATATTTAAATTGTGGGGACTGGATTGAAAATAATTCATTTATAGTCTTCAATAACGATGAATACCATGTTTACAAATATAAAGGATAGGCTTACTATCGTCATCCCAAGTAAAAACGAGAGCAGAACTCTATACGATTGTGTATATAATATATCCAGACAAAGAGGTATTGCCGGCACAAGAGTAATCATTGCTGACATATCAGATAATGTTACATCATTAGAGTTTCTTAAGAAGATCACAATAGATTTCAAGTATTGTTTAAACATTGAAGTTATTAAAGGTGGTTATCCAGCTTACGGAAGATATGCTGGTGGTAGATTGGTTGATACTGATTATGTTTTATTCCTGGATGCTGATATATTACTACACGACACCAATATCATATTTGATACATTAGCAAAGACCAAACAACTTACCACTGTTACCTTATCTACAGATCATGGGTACAATTGGATTTATACCATATTCACATTTGTTCAAAGGGTGATGAAGTATTTTGGTTCCTCTTTCGCAATAGGTGGGTTCCAGTTGTTTAATACAGAAGTATATAGAAACGCCGGTGAGTATGTTCCAGAGCAAGTATTCGCTGAGGATTATTATATTAGTAATAAGGTATGGGCGCCTTTATTCACCATACATAAAACAAATGGGGCATACACATCAGCCAGAAGATTCAAAAATAATGGATTATTTTATATGATTTCCTTAATGATCAAGTGCTGGTTTAACAGGAACAACCCTGATTTCTATCTAAAATCTCACGGTTATTGGAATTAACCGGCGAAGCTGTGGTGATATCTTCACGCTAAATTGCGGTTGGTATTTTTAATACCTGCCAAAGTATTATGTAGATAAGTCAAAGATTCCTTGAACGATTTATTGCAACAATATATTGTATTAAAAGGAGAATATCCTTTGTCCACAGTTTTGGATGGTAGTTTGACTATTTTTCCATTTCTATTAACCGTCACATTGATTACAGCATTTTTACCCTGAAACACCACACTTGCATCAGTAACCGTATCTATAGGTTGGATTCCAAGAAGCTCTCTCATGGAAAATAAATGAGCATATATTTCTTCTGGATCTCTTAAATAACCGAAACCGTCATCACATTGTGGAGCGGGATTACCCTTACAGTGATTTGAAATTATTTTTGCGCCTCCACTATTCCATTCTCCATTTTTATTACCTTGTTGATATTGTAGTAGATGTATTTGTTCATGATGTTTTAAATCTTCAATTTTAGAAACATTTGTATTTTGGGGATTGTCTTTCAAAAGTTTTTGCCAATCACCATTTATTACAACCTTACCAACATATTTTCCATATCCAGGAAACGATTGAAGACAACTTGAATCGCAACTCTTTAGAAAAAATGCTATTCTATCCTCCAACGCTTTGATTTCTTTGGGGTCAGTTACAACAATAACTTTACTTTTATCAGTCAAAAGCAATTGAATCTCAAGACGACTTAAACTTTTTTCTTTACCCTTCTCATCGATAGTAGTAAATGTTTTAGATAATTTGTTTTCAGGAACTTTATTGAACCAATCAATTAACCAATCAATATTTTTGGCCTGTTCAGTAACGACATCTTCCACAATAAGACCCATCATCCCTTTTATTCTATTGATATTCTCTTGTAAATTCATATCAATAAATACCAAATATTACCTTAATTCACACCACATATATAGGTGGGTTGCGAATATTTTTTTGTGATATCAAGAATAATCTCTACATTTGCATAAAGATATAGCAAAATGAGAAGATTAGTTTGGGTATTATTATTGTTTTCCTGTAGCAAGGAAGAGATTCTACCAGTGGTTCCGCCTCCACCAGTTATTCCCGTAGTCCAGAAGAACTATATGCTTCCGTCTTATGATTTGCAAGGAACGGATATAAACATCGACATGTTGTCATTTAGATCAACCAAAGAGAAGATCAATAGCGGTTGGAACATTCTGGCGGTTTCTTTTCTGGATATTAATGGTGATGGGAATGATGATATATTTTATAATTCATCCTATGGTCAGAATGTAAGAACTCAAGGTAAAATATTCATCTATAAGGATGGGGATTATGTTTTGGATAACTCGTATACCACAACATCACTAATACACCCAAGAAAATCCATTGTTGGAGATTTCAATAATGACAAGATGCCAGATATATTTGTGGCAGCTCATGGGGATGATCGTCCACCATTTGCGGGGGAATATTGTCAAATGCTACTATCAAATACCAATAAAAAATATAATCTTGTTGAGTTTAAACAAAGGGAAGACTTTTATCATGGTGCAGCTTCCGGAGACATTGATAAGGATGGTGATCTAGATATCTTTGTTCTTGGCAGGCTTGATTCATACTTTTTAATTAATGATGGTAAGGGTAATTTTACCTATTCATTAAGTAATATTGATAAAAATACATTAATAGAACAATATACTTGTGAATTAATCGATATAGATAAAGATAACAATCTGGATCTTATTATGGGTGGTCACGAATTCATGAACGGAAATACCACAAGGATATATTGGGGAGATGGTAGCGGTAAGTTTAACAATAAAACAGATATTCCTAGCGTTCCTAATCTGGGAGTGATTACCGATTTGGATGTATATGACCTAGACGCTGATGGTAAAAATGAAGTAATCCTGGCAAGAACTGGGGGTAAAAATGACTTCTCCAACTTCTACAGCGGATGGTATATTCAAGTATTAACAATCACCAATAGAAACCCAATTGATGCTACCCTTACTTTTATCGAGGGAAATGTTTATAACCAAACCAAGATTGACAATCAGGAATGGATACCATGGCTAAGATTCCAGGACTATGATAAGAATGGCAAGGTGGATCTGTATTCAACCAAATGTACAAACTTAAACATGGTTAGATGGGAACTCAGGGATAAGAAACTAATCAGAATTAATTAACATTTAAAATA